>ERZ1026870.1-NODE-1-length-173897-cov-145.375226_pt1 | contig 173897 bp, 163 predicted proteins | sample MGYA00380165_ERZ1026870 | MGnify/ENA primary metagenome ERZ1026870 (study PRJEB33269, sample SAMEA4719801) | human gut metagenome | biome: human-associated habitat; feature: organic feature; material: feces | place: Cameroon | collected 2013-10 ...
TAGCATCCACCGTATTCTTAAAAAACGGTTTTGTGAACCTATTATAAATAGGTGGTACGAAAAGGACACCGATGACAAGCAGAGTCAGTATTCCCAATATGATAAAAAACTTCTTCATGATCAACTTATGTGTAATCTAAAGGTATAGACACTTTTATTCCCTGACGCATGTCAGATTCATCTGCTGCTTAAGAAACTCGATGATCTCATTTCGCCTGTTTACCAAGACATAATGGTTTTCTTCAGGAACAAAGAACAGCCCTGTATGGACACCCATCTTGCTGAGTCTGTTGGCCTGGCTTGGCATCAGAAGTGAAGAGTTGTCCTCACCACCTCCAATCAGGTTCACGTTACATGGTACCTTCCTCAGTCCTCCAAGATTGCAGGAGATGGATGTCAGGCTCTTGAAATCCTTTGCATGTGAAGAGTGCATGGCAGCCACTATCGCACTACCTCCATTTGAAAGCCCCATCAGATGAATCTGGCGATGGTCGATATGATAGCCCATTCGCTCCAGGGAAGGTATGTAATAGCTGAAAATCTCATTAATATCACGATTTGTGAAGATGCCACTCATGCTGCGGGTACCGATGCTCAGCACGATGCAGTTGTCCTGGTCCTTCCAGATACCCTGATAGAGTTGCCAGTTGCCCAGGTATCCATGACAGAATACCACTAGCGGATATTTGAATCCATTCTCCTTGCTCCATCTTACATTCTCATCTCCCTTAGGTTCGCAGATATACACAGCCCTGTCATTGGTTTCGAAAGCCTCATTGAAAGCCTGTACATAGATGCCAGACATCGGGTTATCTTTTCCCAGGTTGTCATACGGAGTAAAGAAGTTGTGAATCTTACCATTGGCAATATCCTGATTGGCTTGTGCAATAAGAGTACCGCCAACGCCCATCATGCTGATTACAGGTCGGGCAATCATCAGGTTTCTAATGCCAAAGTTCACAATCTCTTCCTCTGGAATCAAGGTGTTGATGAGATACTGGGTAAGCGGTGGATGCTTAGTATCCCCATTCTTATCCAGATAAACGAGTCTCACTCTGTCACTTGAATCGATGAGATAGCGGGGCATTGCCATCCACAGGCATACGAAGAAGAGCATCCAATAGGGACGTATTCCCCATCTCTTTGCCCATGGTGGGAGCATCTCAAAGATGTGCTTCTTCCATACAAGGAAGAGCAGCATCAGCATGATGGTCTTGTAAAACAGAGAGGCAAAGAATGCCCAAGCCACCACGAGCAATACAGATATAATACATTTCTTAGTCATATATTCTTTTTGTATGTTTGGTTATTTTAATGCAGGAATGCTCATCAGATCATTGCTGGTCTTCTTGGCTAGTCGGTTGAACCATACTAGCAGAATAATGTTCATTCCTATTATTGCTACTCCTAAGAAAACAAAGAGGATGATATAAACACTCTGGTAACTCATGTGCCATTGCATCCCCGTCATCTTCGTATAGTTGATGAGTGCTTTATGCTGAGTCAGAAAACTAAGTCCAATGAATGGGCTGATGAAATTGAACCAGTTGGCGAATATCAGGTATGCATATCCTAGAATGGAGGCTATTCCTGATATGGTGAACACATCCAGGCCGAATTGCTTGTATCTCTTCCTCATGGGAATGAGAAGCAAGAGGCAGGATAGGATACACACCAGTCCCTGTAGGTATAAGCTCCATGCCACATTGGCAGTAGCATATGAAACTCCCAGACTTTTGGCAATCATAGAAATGATGCCTGCGACTAAATCATATAGTATTTTCATGTTTCAGTTATTTTATGTTCAAATTCATATTAAAGTTCAATATTCACCTTTTATAATAAGGGATTTCTTGAGTGCAAAAGTAGACATAAATATGCATGCCTTGGTACTTTTTATCTGTGGATTGTATCAAATGCCTGCTTCCGTGTATGAACTGATGGTACAATCGATTTCTGATGTACCATTTGTCACAAAGGCTTCTCCATCTGTTTTGCCATCTTCTTTTCCAAATGATCTTTTCTGGAATCTTCTTTTTCATCAGATTATCAGAGGGCTGCCTTTACTTGGGCAGTCCTCCTTATATGTTATGCGGCATTTCTTGTCAGCTTCTTGACCATGTTTACCAGGTCCACTCCTTCTGCAATCATTTTGGCGGAGTCGCATCGGTAGGGGAGTCTGCCACCTTTGCAGATGATAGGATCTCCGTGGTAGTTGATGTCTATGATGAGGATTAGGTCACCATTGTAGTTGTACCAGTTGTATTTGAGGGATGACATGAGCAGGGCATTGTCGTAGGTGTATGACTTGATGAACGGAACCAGCAGGGTATTCTGAAACTGGTCGAGGTTGGCCATCTGTGGATAGTTGGAGGCGATTTCATCCTGGAGTTTGCAAGTCTTGTTGGTCTTGTCGTTCACTCCTACGATGAGTTGGCATTGTTTTTGTTCCTCGCTATTGCACATGGCAACGATTGACTCTACGATCTCCTTGAGTTGTGCTCTGTCATCCTTGGTATTGCCCGGTGCATAGAACAGGCTTGCCTTCTTTTCCAGGGTCTGTGACTCTACGAAGTCCAATGGGAAGTCTACCATGGATGTAAGTTTCTCTACCTTTTGCTCCTCTGTCATGTTGATAGCTGAGATTACTTTCAGTGTTTCCAATCTCAGGTCCTCTTGAAGTGAAGGCAGCTGTGTGCTGAGTTGAGTCATCAGTTCTGGAAGGCTGTTGGACTGCTTATACGCTTTTGTATCCTTGAGCAGGTAAGTACCATCGATGTTCAGCTTATGTTCCTGATTGTTGTTGACTCCGTAGGTTTCATGGTCAGGGTAGTATGTCTTCTCGTCTTTTTTCACCATGATGACTGTTACGCCGATCTTGAGGTGACCATCTTCCATCATGGATTGTGGAAATGCCGGGAATTTATGCATCACGCTGAATGGGATGTAGATAGTCTTGTCATCTACTTCGATGACATACATGTTGCTGCAGTAGTTGGTAACTTTACCATTGAATTTGTTGAATTTGCACATAGTCTTGATATGTTTTAACTGAATATTTGTATTTTGATTGAAATGATTGATGATTGCTCCTAGCCAGTTTTCCTGTTGCTGGCTTGTCTTGTATGGGGCTCCCAAACCTTTGCATTTATAGGCTGATGTTGCCTGGTGATTTCTGCATTGCATTCTTTTCAAGGCTTGATATACCTGATGGGCATTGATTGGGGCCCAGTCTGCTTCTAGGAAGGGACTTTCTTCTGATGCAGGGTTCCTAACCTGGTAGGAAGCCCTGCTTGGAATGGTGACTTTGCTCATGCTACTAACTGTCTGAAGAGGTTTTCTACGATGTGTGTGAGCAGGATGACTTCTGCCAGGCGGATGAGGAGTCCGATGAACATGGAGATGTTCTGATACACTCCATTGCCGAGGATACCCCAGAGTGGGCGGCAGAGATACCACATGAAGTTACTTGCATTGCCTGTTGCTTTTACCAGGAATGTCAATACATCCAGTAGGATGATGAATCCGATGATGATACTGATAATTGTCATAATGTTTGAAATTTATTATTATTTCTAATGTCGCTAACTTACTTAACCATAGCGGCTTTGGTTTTCTGTGTGCAAAGGTAGGGAAACTCGGTGAAATGATATTTCACTGACTCAAATTTCCTTGATTTTGTCAGTTGAGAGGGTCTCCCATACCTTATTATATGCGCCTGTGGTATTGTCTAGTGGACGAATCCAGGGACAGAGACGATGAAGCCGTTTTCTCTTTTGCACTCAGGGTGTCCGGTAGCAGGGGCTACCACATCTTCTCTGCCTTTTTCCTTTGCTGCTGCGAGTACCATGGCCGATACGATGAAGGTGGTGTTGGCTTCTGGTTCCGGGAGATTTTCTATGTCTCCGTGCTTGACCTTGCAGACACCGCTTGTGTTGAACTCGGTATAGGTATCTGATACTCTCGCGACTCCTTCCGTAGGGAAGCTTGTACCATCATTCAGGGTGATGGTGTGGGGGGTGAGGTTGATGAATTTCATTTTTCTCTAGTTTTTATGATTTTTACTTTATCTTTTATACTTGCCATACTCCTTCTGAAATGGGAGCAAGTGCTTTGTTTTTAAATTCGGGTGCAAAGGTAGGGGTATAGAGTGAAATCATATTTCACAGGCTCATTTTCCTTGGTTTTTATGATGCAGGGCTAGAAAAACAGGGTGTTTTTAGAATGTAGGATGAGATCAACATCCACTTCCTGCCCGATGATCTTCATGGCTCTGGCATAGTCCTCAGACAAAGGGACAATCAGGATGCTGTCGTTGTTGTCATACATCTTCTGAATATCCGTCAGCTTCATGGCAATGTCTTGGAATGCGTCAGATGGCATGTCAGCCATGAAGATGGATTTTTGGACCCTGGTACAGCCTTTGCCCTGCAGGAATTTTGCAATCAACGTTCTTACCTTGTTGCTGGTGATGTCATACATGATGAAGCATATCATATTTCCGGGTTTCCTTTCTGCAGAGTAAATGATGTTCAGTATCTGTCTGATTCTTTCGGGTAGGGTGGGAAGCTCGTCCAAGCATCCGGTTGTTCTACCGATGGTTCCTGCGCCAGATAAACCGGCACTGCCTATCAGTCTGGTTTCTATGAGATGGTTTCCTTTCATGAGCTATAGGTCAGTGTTTGTACGTAGTCATTCACCAGTTGTGCCATCATGCCATTGAGCTGCATGGAGGTTCCTCTCTTGGGTGATTCTACCACGGAGTATCCCTTGTGCCCGAAGAACAGGTTGATTTCTGCTTTCAGCTGATGGGTGCGGAACATGAGCTTGATACCATACTGTATGTTTCTGGTATCATACAGTTCCACTCCGGTTTCCTCTATGGATTGCTTCAAGTCGGTGACTATATTGGTGATTTCCTGGGGAACATACACGGGGCGAATTTCCTGAGGAAGTTTCTTTCTTTTATTGAGTTCGAGCCTTTCCTTGATTCTGTCCATGGTTTCCTGATCCGGGTCATGAGTCTTTTCTACGGGTTGCAGGTCCTGCACTTGCTTTTCTTGGCTGATGCTTGGCATCTTGTCTTCCTTGATGAACTGATCCACGCTCTCCAGATTCACATAGTTCTCCCAGCAGACAGGCATGGCTGTCAGGTTGAGTGTGGCATCATCATCTGCAGCAATGAAGCAGGCTCTGGTCACATCATTGGTCTTGAGGTCAATGAATGTTTCTAGCTGATGCTCCTTGGCGAATTCCCATGCGAACTGTTTGTAGAATGATGAATAGATGTTTTCATCCGTGCATGGTTTATTGAGCAGGAAGATGAGCTTCAAGCCGTATCCGCTTGGAGAAGTGAACATCATGGCGATGCGCTCGTCTTTGGCCAGCTTGGCTTTCAGGTCATGCAGCTGGATGGTCTTCTCGTCCACATGGTCTATGTCTAGGACAAATGAAGACAGAGATGAGAAATTCTCCTTTCTTCTATAGTCCGGGTCAAAGTGGGCACAGACGAAGTAGGGGAGTGATTTTTTCATCAGGTTGTATTTGGCATTGTCCATGCGCTGGATAGTGCGCAGGACTTCTGTCTGATTTCTGAGTGATGGCTCTGGGTGAGATATCATCTCGTATAGGTCTATCATGTTGATAGAAGTCAATTTTTCATTGGCAGCCACGATCTTGGTTCCCAATGATACAGTCTGCTCTTTCATACTAATAATGTTTTAATTGTTGTGCGAATTTTTGTATATAGAGAAATATATGGGTTTCTCTGCTTCTGGTTATTCCCTTGATGGATTCATTCTCTGCCAGGTAGTCATTGACTGATTGGATCATGACTCTTCTTCCCAGGGATTCGAGCCATACAGCTCCTCTTGCGTCTGTGGAGTAGTAGTCCTCTGTTATGATGTTCTGGGCCAGCAGGGAATACACGATATAATCTATCCATACCCTGTAGAGTTCTATCACGTCGTAGGAAAGTACGGGTCTTCCATACTCGTCCCGGTGGAGAATGCCTATATAGGGATCTATGCCGCAGCGTATGAGTGCATTTTCTATCTTTCCATACAGGATGCCGTAGCCATAGTTGAGCATGGCATTGGCAATATCGGTAGCAGGATGTTGTGAGCGTTCCTTGAAACGGTATTTCTCAGGTATGAACAGATTCAATGCTCGGAAGTATTCCTTGGAGGCATTGCCTTCGTAGGCTCTGAGATTATTGGCGATTTCTCTTACCGTGAATCCTTCAAGTGCATCCACCCTTGCGATGAGTTTGCTGATTTTGTTGCAAGCTTCCTGTACGATGAGTTCCTTCTGGCTTGTATCTACCTGCAGCATGAGGAGCAGGGCCAGTTGGTTTTGCATCTTTTGGATGATAACCTTTTTGATCCATTCCACTGCATCCTGTGATGCCGTGAATATCAGCTGTCCTTTTCTGATGGTGGAGATGGAACCATATTTGTGGCTCCATACACAGCCCATAACGTTGCCACCTTTGTCGGCCAGCGTGACCCTGATGCCATTTTCAATGGCAAGTATCAAGGCGTCGGATGTGAGTACGGAACTCTTGGCTACTAAGATGGAATCCACGTCTTTAACAGGTATGCGATGGCTTGCTGTTGAATTGTTGAGCATGAAAGCTCCATTGTTGATGCTAAGTTTAGCACCGTATGAATTTAATACGATTTCCATAGGCTCATGGTTTTAAATTTCTGAGTGCAAAGGTAGGGAGGGATTTTGAAATTATATTTCACTGGCTCAATTTTCTGGATTTTGATAGTTGGGTATGATTTCTATACCTTATTATATATAAGGTATTTTTCTTCTCTTCTTTAGAATCTTAAATCTGAGGATTAGGGTGATAGTTGAGATGCAGAATTTATCTCCTTTTTGATGTTTGTTAGTGCTGAATCATTTCTTTTGGTTGTGGCTTGTCATTTGCCTTTGGGTTTCTGTTTTCTAAAATAGTTAATAGAGCTAAATTTTTGAGCTAAAAATGGCAGAACATTTAAGATTAATTGGCTTGCATATCTCGAAAAATAGTCGTACCTTTGCACTCGCTAAGAAAAAGTTAATTTTCGGTTAAGAAAAGTGAAGAATTGTTTAGTAGAGTTCTTTAACTTATTGATAATCAGTAAAGTCTTATAAGGTCGAGTACGAGACCATCTTCCACTACAATAAGGATTAAGACCATTCAAATAATCAGCACCATAATCTGTTGCAAGATCTGTACGAGACCATCTTCCACTACAATAAGGATTAAGACGTTAGACACTACGATACCATTCACGATTGCTTTAATGTACGAGACCATCTTCCACTACAATAAGGATTAAGACTTTGTTCCCATAAATGCGAACACCTTAATAAGAATGTACGAGACCATCGTCCACTACAACAAGGATTAAGACATCTCTAAGGTTTCAAGATTGAGTTTGCCACCTAATGTACGAGACCATCGTCCACTACAACAAGGATTAAGACGCATTAGCAAATGTACGTACATTCTGAACTGTCAGTACGAGACCATCTTCCACTACAATAAGGATTAAGACTCCACTTTTATGCCAAATGGAGTTCCATCGGCAAGTACGAGACCATCGTCCACTACAACAAGGATTAAGACAACTCTACATGATTATCATCATAGTAAATTCCATGTACGAGACCATTGTCCACTACAACAAGGATTAAGACATTGCTAATTCATACAAAGCTTTTTAGGGTTAGTTTGTGCTAGACCATAGGTCACTGCAAGTTGACAGGACTATGTTTAAACCTGCAAATAACTTAATGATATAACAACAATGAAACGATACAACATTTGGAATAAAATTTTCCATAGCAGTGAAGTAAACAAGAATATTGAAGATTACAAGCTTCAACAAAGTCTTGTTAATAACTATGAGTGTTGGCTTACTAAAATAGGTAATGCTAACACTCTAATTGAGTGTATGACACTCCATAAGTATATATGGAGACAAGGGTTTAAAAATACTAACTTGGGTCCAGATAAATATGGGATGTTTAGAACTAAGGATATAAACTTTATGACTACAAATGAAGTTTATATAGGAGGATTTAACGGTCTTAAAATCTTAACTATTGAAGAATGGGAAGAGTGTAAAGAAGAATTATATGATTCTGAGCAAACTTGTTATAGTTTTATCTTAAGTAGTTATAAAAGATTATTAAAAGCTAATATTATAAATATTACAGATAAAGCTAAAATATTGGTAGAACAATATCAACAAAATAACTATAAATTATAATGAGTATTAGAGTATCTACCTCAAAAAATCCCATATCAAGGTAGGGTGACCTTGGTATGGGATTAATATTCTTTCTTACTTCTGGTAGGAATCATAAAGTTCCTTAGCCTTGTCTTCACCCGTGAGCCATGAGTGGATTGGAGTACCTTTTTTCTGGATCTTGTTGAAAGGATTCTTCTTCTCGAACTTACGGTCTCCGTACTCTTTCATCTCCATCATTTTGACTTCCTCGTCTGTATGTTCTCTGAGGATATTGACGAGTTGGGTGATGCTTTCGGTTTGTGCCCACAATTGCTGGTAGTTCTCATAAGTGAACACCGACATCATTTCCTCAAAGCGCTGCATATAGTAGTTCATGTCTTGGCTGAAGCCGCGAAGGGTGATGTCTTCCTTATTGATGTGGCATTTGCCGAAGCCAAAAGCCTTGGCCATACCCAGGTTGAAGAATACATCTGGTGTCATATTGAATGTCAGGGCAGCCAAAATAGCTCCAATCTCAGTTTCTCTTGTGTTATGCAAGGAGATTCTGAGGGTGAAGGTTTGTCCGGCAGGAAGGGCCTTGAATGTTGTTCCCACATTCTTGTTTTCTCCTTGTGGAAGCTGGGTGGTTGTTCCCTTAGAATGGATTCTATATAGCTTTCTTCCTGCGATACCCTCGTTTTCATCATAGGTCTTGTATGGTGAATGCTGTTGCTTCAGATACAGAGGATAGTAGGAGGCCTTAGGAGTTCCCAGAATTCCCTTTGTCTCTATAAGCTCAGAGTCCTCTACTGTTCCCTCCATGAAGGCATGACTGATTTGTACTCTTCCCTTCAGGTTGTCGTCACCAGTGTAACCAAACAGGGTTTCTCCCAGATCGTGTCTGGTCTTGTCGGCCTTTTGTAGGATTTCTACCTGTTGGCGTACATTGTTTCTGAATGGGAGTTTGAACATTCTGGACATACCGAGGATTCACCCCAGACGTTACGTCTATAGATTGCAAGAGAGATACTCTACAATATCGTAAATACCGCAAAAGCCCTTTACAAAAAACATAAGGGTGTGAAAACAATAGATTTTCATCTATTCAACGGAGAAAGTACGTGTTGCTTCAACGCATACGATGAATCTGTGTGGCGTATTGATGGAATTGCCAAGGCTTTCACAGACTTCAGCAAATGCCACATCCCTTATACTTTCAAGCATTACCTAGCATTCAGAAAGGTAGAGAAACAGCTATTGGGGGAGAATGTCTATTGGCATCATGATTGGGACAAACTTTTTATGTTTATATTCTTTCCATGGCTAGGTCAAAGAGCAATAAACCAATTCCACCAAAAGCATCAGAGGCATCATCCTACTTACGCTAGCGGTAAGGATTGGAAGAGGAACTTGAAAAATCCATTAGAGGTTGACTTCTTGCAAGCAGTGATTGATTGGGAATGTGCAAGAATCACGAAGACAGATAAACAATTGGATGCATGTGACACCATGAGGAAGTTCTATATTGAATATGCAGACTTTGTCACTCCAATATTGAAGAAACTGAACATTTACCATGATTAGCACACATTTATCTTCTAGTGGCGTTTAACGTTGCTCGAAGATTTTTTACAAAAAAGTTAAATATCTTTGTAAAGTTAGATTTATTTAGTATCTTTGCATTATAAAACTAAAAAGAATTGCTTGATATGATTGCAGATTTAAACAACGTACCTAGGATATTTAGAGAATTGAACAAGGATGCCTTCTCTAGGAAGCTGTCTTGTCCTTCGTTCGAGATAATTCACGATAGCAATACGTTTGGCGAATTTAGGTACCGTAGGGATGGAAAGAAAGTAGTGAGACCAATAATAAAGGTCACTGACTCATATGACTTTACAGAGGATGAGATGAAGGACATCATATGCCATGAGATGATTCACTATCTGTTGGCTGTTGAGGGAAAGGACATGAAATGCACACACGGCAATGACTTCAAGCTAATGATGGACTCAATCAACTCCACCCATGGTCTTCACATTTCAATAACAAAGAACAAAAAAGATTTTAAGAAATTATGAAATATTTAAGGATTACAAAGCCATTTGGTTTCTTCTTGTAATTGCTTACACGACTCTTGAACTTGTTTATTGTTCCATCTTTTATATTTGCTATTTTGTGTTGACTTTTAAGGTGGACAAGAATTTTTGGGCGATGTTCCATGAGTCATCATATTTTAGAAGGTGGAATAATGATGAATTTTATGAAGTAATCGAGCATCTTGACAAGACGCCATTTGAGACAATTAGTAGGAGATAGAATTGGTGCAATAAAGATGATTGATGAATGCTATTCATATGGTATCGGTCATGACGGTGTGGCAGGTTGGTAACCGGAGTTGTGGTGGCAGAGCCATCCAATTCTTCCTGCTTTACCTCGTATGTTGTTACGAAGTAATTTCCATCGTAATGATGTCCTTCTCGCCGCTACCCACTGCCAGAGGTGATGTTGCCTCCAGGGTGATGCGCGCAATCATGCGATATTTATATTTTGTTATCTGCATTGCTCTATTGTTTTTTTGCCATTTCACAGGCAAGGTTCACTAATGCTCTTTGAGACAGGTCTCCAAGTCGTTCAGGTATGATTCCAGATTTCCTTTCTGGCGGATGAGCCACATGGCCACATCTGTAGCATTCTGATTGATTATACGCATACTGGTTTCGGTATTCTCATTGATGGTGGCATACAGGCTTCCTTGTTTCTTAATTAAATCCAGGGTAATTTCTGGTGAAAGCCGTACCAGTAGCTTCTGGTTACGCATCGCATACCCTTTTACCTTTTCAAGTTGGAAGTCCTGCTTGGCTATCACATTGTTGCCTATCAGGTTGTCGTAAATCTCCCCGGGAAGAGGTGCACTGGCAAATTGAGGTGTTCTTTCCCTCATTCGTTGTGCATCTTCATCATGAGGAATAGTTCAAGAATCTTGTTGTTGGGAAATCCCCACGCAAGGCAAGTTGCTACTCGGTGGTTGATAACCTCTTTGGTATATACAAACATAATGTACTTCTTTTTTAATTATTTAAATGTGTTGTAAACGATGTCCTCGTCACTCATATTTTCTTCATCGTACTCATCAGCAGGAATAAACTTTCCTGTGCGCTCGACGACATAACCTTTGACGCGGTTTTTTGTGAAGACAATCTTCTCGTTCTCCTCTACTTCTATATTGAAATATTCCGGCAGTACGAAGTTGGAGGTGCGCAGATCCAGTATGCCCATAAATAAGTCCGTTTCCAGGATCAAGTGTCCGTAGCAAGGCTCATTGTATTTGGTTAGGATGTTAGGAATGATAACCTTTCCTTGAGGATTGACGTAGCCGAACTCAACCTTGCTGTCCCATAATGCCATGTACATGCCTGCAAAAGGGTCCCACTGTAGATAATCAAAGCGGAAATCAACCAAAACCTTACCTGTTCCGTCAGCGGCCACAATGCCGAACCCTCTGTCCTTCATGGCAGCCATGTGGGTTGTATAGAATAAGTCGTTGTTACCCAGGAAAGTGAAATCATCAAACTCAGCAGGCACCAGTACCTCACCGGCAGCATTCTTTATGCCGCGCTTTCCTGTGTCTGGATTTTGGAAAACAAAGTTGGTCCAGTTGTAAGATGATTCGAGGCGTCTGAACTGTTCTGCGATTTCTGCACTTTCCTTTTCTGAGAGCTTATCGTTGAATAACTGTTCCTTAAGCTGAGAATATTCGTTCATCTGATCTACTGTTGGTCTTGTAAGAATCTTTACTTGTCTCATAGTTACTATATTTTTGTCAGTACCTCAGAACAATTCCTTGGTTTCTCTGAATCACGATGCAAAGGTACTATCTTTCTGTGCGAAGTATCTGCACAGAAAATAAATTTAATGAAAAGCTTTTTTTTAGAAATTAGGGTATTTCAGCTCTTTCCCGAAGAGGTGGATATGCCTGCTCTCTAAGAATGTACAGTCTATAAGATAAGGTGTTCCTCCTTGATGATGAGACCTAAATGCAAATCATCCGATAGTCTGTTGAGGACCCTGATTTTATCCTTATTACTGATGTAGCTATATATGTACCATCCGTCTTCATAGTCTTGCCACTTTTGGTTTCCATCCGTTCTCTTTTCTAAGCCTACCAGAGGATAGCCTTTGAAAAGGATGCTTTTGAATTTGGCAACTTTGTAGAGACCTATCTTCTTGAGGCATTTCTTAAATGTTCCTATAGCTGTTTGCTCTAAGACGATGGTTCCATCTGGAAATCTGATGGATATGGTTTTCTGATAGCCTTTCTTGTTATTTGCTTTTATACTTTTCTTCTGTTCTTCCATGATGATCTGTTTAACTTTCATTTTTTCAGGCAGTCCCTATGTGATTTATTCTTTTTTCCCCTGGTGGTTGATATAGAGATGGGTGAGGATGCTCTCCACCTTTGACAGGGAAGAGTCTATGTCCAATGGCTCGTTATTGGAATCGGTAATTTCTTGCTTCAGCCCAGGGTAGGGAGATGTCATGCAAACTACGGCTTTGCTTGGCTCTATGAGTTCAAAGTAACCTGTGATGTGGCACTCTTGATAGTCAATCACAGGATTGATGTCGATGTCAAAGTGAAAAATGCTCATATTCTTATTTGATGATGTTTATTTTTAAATGTGGGTCTATAGCATAAACGTTTTGCGTATCCAGGCAGGCAAAGGTACAGGTGATGACCGGCACCTCCAGCATTGTGTGTCCGAATATCTGGTAAGTTCCTTCGATGGGTTCCGAGTGAACCATCTCCCTCTGGTCTGCCCATACCGGACTGCCAGCAGGATAGTCACCACCCCTTATTTTGCTGCATTCAGTCAAGGCAACAATACCTTCCTCTGTGTCCAGCAGGCTGTTGATGGCTTCTGCTGAAACCTCTGGCAGGAGGTACGGATGCTGGTGAAGCCAGCATGAATGCACACCGGCGTGCGTAAAGAGGACTTCGCTCTCAGGGAATGCCAAAGTATGGGCAAGCTGGAACAGCTGACTGTTTTCATGGAAAGTGTCCTCATACAGCTGAGCATATTTCCAAGAATATCTATTGGATTTACTGTACAGACTATACGCCTTGCTGAAATATTGCAGATCATGGTTTCCCAAGAGCAGCGTCACTCTATCAGGGTTTGCTTTCTTGAAAGGAAGGATTTCCTGGAAATTGGTGAAGGCTTCATCCGGGCTGATGCCTTCAAGTGGATATGGGTCCAGGTAGTCTCCTAAAAAGACGATGTTTCCCGGGAAGCGGTTGGCAGCATCCTTCCAGAAGTCTCTTCCGTGTACATCAGGAATGATGAGACAGTCCTCAGCAGATACGAGGGAGATGTCTTTGGTCAATGAATCAATTATCATAAGCGATGAATCTTTATATATATAAAAGGTGTAGATGAACCAGCCATCAGCATGGTCATAACCCTTTTTTAGTTTCACTTTCGAATTCTGGTGCAAAGGTACGCCTTTTTGCGGAAAAATAGTTTTTCGTTATACGTATAATGCATTTTGTCGGTTGCTTTTTTAATAGTACCTTTGCGCCAGAAATCAGAGAACATCTCTCTGCATGATTTTACTAACATTTATACATTTTTATATTATGATAGAAACAAAAACATCAGCACAGGTAAATGAGTTTGCAATCGTAGAAAACATCTTCGGTTCACATCTCAAGGCAGTAGCCAAGGCAGAAGACAAGAAGCATTTCGCCATTATGGAAGGCAATGAGATTCTGACACCATTTGAGCTTGAGAGTCATGGCATCGCCTTCAATGGAGTAGTCTTGCTGAAGGCAGGAGACAAGATGGGCATGCTGGCCTTTGATTTGGGCAATATCTACATCGCTCCCGAATACGACTACATCAATGAAGCAGCAGTAGGTGATGATTTCGTTTTCGAGAAAGACGGAAAGAAGGGTAGGGTCACACTCCAGGGACAGTTCATCTCTGATAATGAATTTGAGCAGCTGCCTCAGGACAAGAAGGATGAATGGGAAGATATCGGTTTCATCTTCGCCAACGACATTGATTAATTTAATCTCCTAATCATAAAAAGGAGGTCTTATTTATATGGAAATATCAAGAAATCCAGCAATCGTTCGCCAGAAAAAGGAACTGTTTTTCGATGAAATAGATTTCGATCAGCAGGTTCCGCTCCCTTTAGAAGAATCCGATCTCACGATACTCCAGCTCTTCGACAGGGTTTTGCGTGAAGTCACGAGCAAGGGCTTCAGCCAGTCCACACTCGATCTTTGCATGCCATATATCTGCAGGTTGGCCCAGCTTCAGGCAATCACCAACCGGCAGGCATTCATCATGGCTATATGCATGAATTTCAGTTTGAACATGAGCATTACCCTCAGAGCAGTAGCCAATATGCTCGATACCACCAATATGATGCTCATGCACTGGATGCCGGACTTCCATGCGCTTTGTGAGAAAGAACTGCTGGAGAAGATGGAGAGAAGGATGGGAAGGATGGATGAATATGTGATTCCGGCAGATGTCCTGGAGGCTTTCAGCAACAATGAAGTATTCGTGAAAAAGACCTCTAAGGTGGAAAATACGCTGGAACTGCTTTCCACTTTCTATCATCTGTTCAAACAGAAGAGCAAGTCGTGTATGGAGACCGATGCCTTTATCAAGAAGTGTTCCCGTCTTCTGGGCGATAATCAGCATCTTCCGCTCGTGTCTAAGTTGAAAAAACTGGAGTTTTCATCCATCGAGTCAGAACTCATCCTGCTGCATCTCTGCCGTTTTTATGTCATGAATTCCATGTCTAATGTGTCTTTAGGGCAAATCGTAGCTTTGTTTGATGAAGGCAAGGACCGCAATGTGATGGTATATGGATTACTTCAGGGCAATCATGAGCTGTTCCAGCGAAAGCTCATCACTTTCGGGTGTGCCGATGGCATCAAGGACAAGGAGACTCTATGCCTTACAGCCAAAGCCCGTCATCTGCTCATACCGGAGTATAAGCTCAGAGGGATGAATACACCGTCGTCAGATATGACCAGTCACAAGGATATCGTCTTCAAGAATCTCTATTACAATCCATCCGTGGAGCAGCAGATACAGAGATTGCATTCACTGCTGGAGGAGAAGAATTTCAGGATGGTTCGGAAGCGATTGCAGGAACGGGGCTTCCACAAGGGCATCGCCTGTCTCTTTTATGGCTCACCAGGCACCGGAAAAACCGAAACCGTGCTTCAGCTTGCCAAGTCCTCCGGCAGGGATGTGATGCAGGTAAGCATGTCACAGATCAGGAGCAAGTGGGTGGGAGAGAGCCAGAAGAACATCCAGGAAGTCTTTGCCAGTTACAAGGAGCGAGTCAGAGCAAGCAAACTCTGTCCCATCCTGTTGTTCAACGAGGCAGATGCCATCATCGGCAATCGGATGGAAGTCACCACCTCCTCCGTTGACAAGATGGAAAACAGCATTCAGAACGTGATCTTGCAGGAAATGGAGAATCTGGAAGGCATCATGATAGCCACCACCAATCTGCAAGGCTCATTGGATGCAGCCTTTGAGCGAAGGTTTCTCTATAAGGTAGAGTTTGAAAAGCCTTCCCTGCAGGTACGCACCCAGATCTGGCATAGCATGATGCCGGATGTAGATGAAGCCACCCTTTCCTCCATCGCCTCGCAGTATGATTTCTCAGGCGGTCAGATAGAGAACATCGCCCGCAAGGCACTGGTAGATGATCTGCTGTTTTATTCTTCCGATATAAGCAATAAAGAGCGGATTTCTACGTTCTGTAGACAGGAGGTATTATCAAAGAATGCTATCAAGGGGTTTAGCCTCTAAAATAACTTAATGACACAACATAAAACTGACGTGATTATGAACAAGGGAAAAAGAAAAGAAAACCAGGTAAAGATCAAGGTTGTAACAGAAGCCTTTTACGGAGTCTGCTGCCATGGCTGTGGCTGTGAGGGTAGTGAAAAGGAGCATGAAGTAATGGTATCCCAGCGAGTTTACAATGCCCTAAAGGAAATCGGAGAAGACGAAGTTACCAGTGAGGATGTAGAGGAGGCGATAGAGAGTGGCAAGCGCAACCTGAAGAAACTTCATAAACATCTGGGAGACCTCTTTTATGAGATGGTGGCGCATTACTGGCTCTATGAGTCAGATCACAGCTATATAGATGAGTCTTTGGAATGTTACATTCTCGACGATATCAAGAACGGTCTTTATGTGGAAGAAGAAGATGATGATGTTTATGATTATTGGGCAGATGAAGATGAGACCACAGATGATGACAATATAGATTCTAACAGATTACACAAATACGGGGAATGGGTATTGGATGGTACGCATGACAATGACTTTGTAGCCGAGAGAATAGGCTGTGATATTTCAGTTATCAGAGATGAATATGATGTGGAATATACGATTTTCCTGAAGGAGGATGCACCCGCCTGAAAATATAAATGTAGATCTTGAGGCGAACGGATAGAATCACTTCATCAGATCTCACATCACAATTTTAAACAGAGAAAATAATCCGTTTTTTATATGTGATGCAATTCAGAAAGTACATTGAGAAACAAGGCTAAATCTTGTGCCAATTCATCCCAAAGGCTAAAGACCTTTGGGTTTTCTTGGCAACATTATATAAAGTATGCAAAAAACGAGAGGATGAAGAATATAGGCAAGCTGCGATGAACAGGATAACTCAAGCTATTTGTAGTGAAGCCTGCCACTAAGGAGAAGATTACGATTGCAGCCCGTGATAAGATTGTGTTCAAGGCTTCAGATTGCATTCAGTATTACTCACGTAAGCATTGTAAGGATTAAACGATAGTGGTATTATCAATCAGTAAATTGATCTAAATGGGTATAGCCACCAGATTTTCTTGTGGCATTTTTTATGCCTAAATATATGTTTTTGGGACAGTAAATCATGTTTTCCCCAGTAAAATTGAAGAAAAGCTTTTAAAATATATCGAAAATATTATTTTTTTTTGTACTTTTACAGACTGAAAACGGATACGTAAGTCCGCTAACTTAAAAAAGAATAGCTTATGAGAGACGAAATTTTCCCTGAATATGGAAGTCCTAATCTTCAAAGGTATGAAGATGGGGCAGTGGAGTGGAAGATATTGTTTTCATCGGAATTCTCTGGTCACGTTTTTACCAGCAGTGAGATTATGATGGATACTGTGGTGACGAACACCATAGGTCTGGTTAATCTCCTGGAGTTGCGTTTAGGACTGCATTATGATGAGGTGTCTGCCCAGGAGCGCATGGCACTTTATTATGATGCAGTAAGCAAGTATATGGAAGCTCATCCCAAGAACGTGATGGCGGAATCCTTCAAGACCTCAGGTCTTACTACTGCTAAGGCGATGCTGGGATGGAGGGATGAACTTCGCTCGGCAGATTGGGATTTTGACGGTACTTCCATCAGCAGCCGCCTTTCCGTACTCATCGGAGTGGAGGAATATTTCAGGAAGAAGGATGGTTGCGATATGGCGGGAAGGCTTCATATTGTGACTGACCAGGTGGCTATGCAAAAGCTTGACTGTTCTCATATGACTTGTTTGCTTGCCTGTGATAAAGACTGGCTCAAACCTAATGTGCGTGAGCTTTTAAATGCCTTGGAGCGTCAGGGAGCTAAACTGGAGCTGATTCCTCAGGCTCCTGTTTCTGACTCTAATCTATGCAGGGTACGAGAGATGATTTTTGAGGGCAGGCAAGGGAAGATTACGCTTGATGAGAATGACAGTTCCCTTTTGATCTATCAGTTTAATGATGAGCGACAGGCTGCCCAGTATCTTGCTTATGAGCAGATGGATGATGTGGATCTCTGGATCAATGCCGATAACAAGCAGATGGACAACTGGTTGCTGCTGATGAACAAGGCTATGACCGGCAGTATTACATCAGACTGTACTCCTCAGCTGACCCAGCTCTTTGTCATGGGCTTGGGACTCTTTGCTTCTCCTTTGAATGTGAATACGCTGATAGAATGGCTCAATATGCCACTGCATCCTTTAGATAGTTTCTTCAGGTCTCACCTGGCAGAAGCCATTGTCCAAGAAGGCGGTTACAGAAATGATGTTTGCAGGAATCTGGTAAAGGATTATGTGGATGGTAAGTTTGTTTATCTGGATGAACAGCAGAAAGCCTTATCCATAGAGGAGCAGCAGGAAATCCGTGAAAAGGGCAGGGAGCAGCGTCAGAAAAAGGTAGATGTCTTTTTGCCTCCTCTTCAGGCATCTGATGAGATTAAAACGGAGAAGGTGCGCCTTTTTGTAAGTCAGCTCGCCAGCTGGTCACGCCAGCGTGCTCATCTCATGGATGACGGAAAGCAGAATCTGCAGTGGATAGAGCAGCTTACCTCCGTGGCTGGCATGTGTGATGCCTTGCATATCCTGCTTTCCACCATATCATCCCCTGTAATTGACTATCAGACGATTGACTCCTGGATGAGCGGTATTTATGAAAAGGGTTCTTTCACCAATGCTGTAGCTGAAAAAGGATGCAGGATGGTGGTGGACAGTCCTTCCAAGATAGCCTCTGTGGCTCAGAATACGGTCTGGATGGGTGTAGATGGTGATGATGCCATGGCTGGTGAGTGTGCTTTTCTCTATCCTTCAGAAAAGCTTCAGCTTACGCAGGAGCGATATATTCGTGCATGGGATGAGAGTATGCAGAACCGGTATCATCAGTTCATGAGTCTTATGCCCCTCTGGATGACTGAAAAGCAGCTCATTCTGGTGGTCTGTCTCTCTCGTGCAGGAGAAGCTACCTTGAAGCATCCTCTCATGGTTCGTCTGGAACAGCAGGTGTCAAATTTAGACAAATTTATCAGGACTCCGAAGATAGATGAGGAGAAACTTTTGGATGTGAAGATAGTGGACAGAGAGGAAGCGGCAGCAGAGATTCAGTTTGATCATGCCAGCAAACTTCAGTGGCCAGATCATCTGAGTCCTACCAGCATTGCCACCCTGACTGAGTATCCTCTTGATTTCTTGATGGAAAGGATGCTGAATATCACTGCGGAGGGCAAGGCTCAGATGGCAGATGTGAAGACCATACAGGGTAATGTGGCTCATGCCGTGATAGAAGCCCTGTTCGCTCCTCGTCAGGGCAAGGCGTATGCCACTCCAAAGGAAATAGCAGAGAGGCTGAAGGAATATGATGCCGTTTATAATGAACTGGTGGAAGCCAAGGGTGCTATCCTGCAGTTGGCTGAGAACAAGCTCACCGAAAAGCTTCTTCATGAGCAGCTCCGTTCCTGTCTTGACTCTCTGCTGGAAATATTGAAGGACAATGAACTGAAGGTTACGGGATGTGAAAGGTATGTGGAGATGAACATGAAGCTGGGATTGCCTAAGGCGCTGGATGAAAACGGAAATCCAAAAGCCTCTGACATGCTGGGATTCATTGACATGACGCTGGAGGATCGGGATGGGCATCCTGTGGTGTTTGATTTCAAATGGACCACCTGGGCAAAAGGCTATCAGAACAAGCTGGAGCAGAACCGTTCCGTGCAGCTGGAGCTTTACCGTAAGATGTTGGGACAGACTAAGAAGGATGAAGTGAAAAGGGTGGCTTATTTTCTCATGCCGGAGGCACGTCTTTACAGTAAGGAAGACTTCAAGGGCCGTTATTGTACGCAGATAGAATCCTCCGATGACAGTAACATCGTGGAGCAGCTGCGCCAGGGTGTCATTTACAGGAAGAAGCAGCTTGATGGCGGCCTCTTGGAGATGATGGGCCCTTATGATGAACTTTCCTATGTCAATGATACGGAAGATATGGGGCTCTATCCGCTTCTTAAAGACGATGAAACGGGAGGCAAGAAGGCCAATTTCTTCTCCCAGTATGGACTTTTTTTAACTAAAATGCAGGATTTATGAAGAATGTCACATATATCAACGCAGGGGCCGGTAGTGGAAAAACCTATCGCCTTACGGAAACCTTGACTGCGCTCATCAAAGCGAAAAAGGTGAAGCCTTCAGAGGTGATTCTCACTACGTTTACCACCAAGGCTGCCAATGAGTTCAAGGAAAAAGCCAAGGCCTTTCTATATGATGAGGGGCTTTATGATGCTGCCATCGAACTGGACCATGCCATGATAGGCACCGTTCACAGTGTCTGTCAGCGCCTGATAGGCAAGTACTGGTTTCATTTAGGTCTATCTCCTTCCATGGGAGTGATGGCAGAGGAAGATACAGCCTATTACATATCACAGTCACTTTCCGAGCTTCCTACGGAGGAGGAACTGAAGGTGCTCCATCAGTTTGCCAGATATTTTGATCTGAGGGAAATGAAGGATTTCAGACCCACCAGCAGCATTGACTATAACGTATGGCAGGGACATCTGAAGGCCATTATCGGTTATGCCACCAATTATGAGATAGATGATTTCAGCAGGAGTGAGAAGGAATCTCTTTCTTTCATCCGTGGTTTTGTCAGGAAAGGAAGTGACTTTGGCTTTTCTTACGAGGAGCTCAAGGCCGTGGTTGATGAGCATGAGCAATTCCTGCGCTCCAAGAAGCAGAGTGCCGCAAATGATGTACGTATCGAGAAGCTGGTACAGGCCAGAAGAGGTTTGGGTCGCATCACGATGGGCACTTTGAAAAATATCAATTCCACCATAGGAACACCTAAAGGATATGGTCCACTGGCAGCGGATTTTCAGGATAGGATGTCTGAAATATGGACCAGCAAGATGGTTTATGAGAAGCAGGAGGCCTACATCCGTCTGCTTTTCAGTCTGGCCTGTAGATGGAAGGAAAACTTCGCCCAGTTCAAGAAAGAGAAGAATCTTCTGGACTACAATGATATGGAGAAATACATGAGGCTTTTATTGAAGGATGAATCCGTGGCCCGTGAGATTTCCCTGTCTTACAGATATCTCTTTGTGGATGAGTTCCAGGACTCTTCCCCTATACAGGTGAAGATATTTGATGCATTGAGTGATCTCATGGAGCATTCATTCTGGGTGGGTGATTACAAGCAGGCCATTTACGGATTCCGAGGCTCAGACATAGCTTTGACCAAGGCTGTGGTTGACCGCATCAGCCTGAAAGAGGACGGATGCGATACTGATACGCTTGACACTTCATGGCGCTCGCTTCCGGATATCGTGCAGGTAAATAACGCTATCTTCAAGAAGACATTTGCCCATGTGCTGGATGAAAAGAACATTACCCTCAAGACACATCGTGAGAACAGTAATGGAACGGATTCCTTGAGATTTTTTCACAGCAGTGATGATGCAGGTGTGGCAGAGCATGTATTGAAATTGCTTTCCCAGCAGGTTAAACCTCATGACATAGCAGTACTGTCACGAACTAATTCCACGCTCAAGGATGTGTCTGAGAAACTGAAGGAATACGGCATTCCTTCCAGTAGGGAGGATTTCCCGATTATCGAGACCAGGGCATACACCCTTGCTTCATCTCTTCTGCGTATTGTGGAAAGCAGCAATGATGCATTGGCCAAGGCCACGGTAGCCTATCTCACTGAACAGGATTACAATACCAGGAGGATTATCGAGGAAAAGATTCTTCTTTCCTGTGATGAGGAGAAGAAGGATGGGGATTTTCTTGTGGAAGTTCCTCTCATCAGTAAGTTGCTGGCAATTCGTTCCAAACTGCAGCAGCAGTCGGTGGCTTCCCTGGTGGAAAGTATGATCATCGAGCTGGGACTTTATGATGAGATCAAGAAGGTGGAGGAGGATGCTCAGTTTGGCATCTCGTCCCTTCAGACTATCATCAATTCTGCCCGGGTTTATGAGGAACACTGTGTGCAGATGAACCTGCCTGCTACGGTGGATGGTTTCATTGCCTATATGGAGAATGCCAATCCTACTGGCAGCGGTGATGCAGAGGGTGTCCAGCTACATACGTATCATTCTTCCAAGGGTTTACAATGGAAATATGTCATCATGATGTCGCTCAATACCGATGTGGCAGACGTAAAGAGTGCTGTAAAGACGGAGACTTATGGTGTTCATCCTGTTCACTGTGAGCAGCCGTCGGCTGGCAGTCCGTATCCAGAGGTCTATATCAGGCTCACCCCATGGATATATGGAACAGACCGCAATGTACCTGATGCCATCAGTGCCAAAATAGAGGAGATGGAAGAATTTAAAATCGCTTTTCAGAATCGGATTTCTGAAAGCAACCGTCTTCTGTATGTGGGCATGACTCGTCCTCAGGATGTATTGATTCTGGATATAGAACAGCCAAAAAGGGGAAAGAGGATGCTCGGATGGGTCAAGGATGTGGGCATAGATTCTGCTGCCAGTGAGGTTGCTTCCAAGGATGGTTGGGATATTTTCGGAACCGGGCACATCTTCAAGGATATGACTTTAACTCAGGAAGAACTGGATGCATTGGAAGATTACGGAGTTGCTGATTCATCGGCATTCAAGCGTCTTGATATTGAGGAGCCATCATTTTTGATGAGGGAGCCTCGATATATTTCCCCAAGTCAGATTCTGAGGAAAGGAAAAGTGGGTGATGTGTACGATTTCAATAAGCGTATTGCACTGAGCAAGAATCCTCAAAGCATGGCCCAAGTGGGAGACTGCATTCATCAGATCTTTGCCGGTATGGAGGAAAAGCGTCCTGCTTACCGGGTAGAGATGAAGGAAATCATAGGCAGTTATCATCTTTCTGCGGTACTTACTGATGAGGAGGCCATTACAGATGCCTGGAATAATCTGTATGGCAGATTAGAGGAACTTCATGGCAAACCTCTGAGGACTTATCACGAGCGTCCATTCCGGTTGGAGCAGGACGGACAGAGTATTGTGGGAAGCATTGATTTGGTATGGCAGACTGCTGAAGGTAATATCGTAGTGGATTACAAGACCAATCCGATGGGGCCTAAAGCCGTATTGGATCCTGAAAATGAACACTTTGTAGGCTGGTATGCTGGTCAGTTGGAGGCTTATCAGGCTGCCCTGGAGGCTGCCGGTGAAAAAGTCATCAAACGTTACATTTATTATCCTGTCAACGGATTATTGGTGGAACTGGCTGATTAAATATATGAGAAACAGGGCTAAGGAAGATTTACAACTCCTTAGTCCTGCTTTCTAACTCCAGCTTTTCTACACCTGTTATAATATAACTGATGTTTTGTAAGTGCGTTCTTATTATAAGAATATAAGTATAGTCATTTTATGCTAACTATATTTATGACACAATTAGTATTAAAGAAATTTGGAAAATCATTCGTCTTTTAAATGACAAAATCGTATCTTTGCATTTGCAATAAATGGTTTCTATTTAGAATTCATTTTACTGAACTTTTAAATAATTATAAGGAATGAATAAAACAGCTTTTATTACTGGTGCCAACAAAGGTATTGGCTTTGGAATCAGTAAATATCTTGGCCAGTCTGGCTGGGACATTATTATCGGAGCTCGCAATGAAGCAAGAGCTTTGGATGCAATGAGCAAGTTACAGGACGCAGGATGTACTGTTCTGGGATGGGTGGAAATAGAACTGAGTAACCAGACTAGTATCAGCAAGGCAGCAAAGGAAATCAATGAGAAATATCCTTCGCTCAATCTCCTGGTAAATAATGCTGGTATTCCGGGAGATATGTCAAAGACAAGTTGGGATACTGATATGAAGGATATCAAGGAAACTACTGATGTAAATTACTTTGGGACATTAGCCATCACCCAGACACTCCTTCCGCTCATCAAACAAAACGAAGGTAGAATTGTGAATGTGACAGTACCAAGCGAAATCAGTCCTTATTGGCATCCACTGGCTTACGTAGCAAGCAAAGCAGCCCAGAATGCTATGATGGGTGTGATGGCAATGGAGTTTAAGCAGAATAACATTCCTGTGGAGATTTTCAGCGTACATCCTGGTCCTACCACTACAGATTTGAATGGCAATATGGACTTGCCGGGGTTTCATACGACTGACAAGGTGGGCGAGAAATTTGCTAAACTCATCAATGATGGTAAGTCTCATAATGGCGAGTTTATCGAATTATATCCTATTGTAAAAGAAGATTAGAGACTTTGCAATAGGAAAAAGTAAGTATTGTTTTATCTTAATGCTATTGTCAATATGCTTGGAATTAGTTCATACAAAGATTTGCACTATTGGGAATCATTGTGGCCCAATAGTAATCCTGGTAAACATAACTGGTATATTATTCTTTTGAGCAATTTAAACTATCAAACTCCGGCAATGCGATTGGTTTTTAATAACTATGAATATCTGCATTATAGGACTAAGAATATCCGTTATTTCATTCCAGGTCTTTTGAATGAAGAAAAAGGTATATATCCTTTGAAAAATAGAGATACTACAAAGCCTGTTGCCTTCTCTGAAAGATTTCATGTAGATGGATTCATAGAGACTGTGGAGTGGTTAGAAAATAATAATCCAGCTTACAAATACAATGAAGGCATAGATATGATTCTGCTTCCATATACACGTCAGGAAGATCCTGCTACTGGTAAGGAAGAGTATGACTTCAAACACATGCTGTGGTATTGTCTGGATGACATCATGAATCAAGGAATCAATCTGATTTCGTTCATGAAAAAAGCGATGGATGTTGTTAGTGAAGACATGTCCTATGAGGAAACAAAAGCTCATTTGAATATTGCAGTTTCTACTGGGCTTTTAGAGGCACCTAAAATCAAGGTATCAATCGTTAAAATGCCGGAACAATGGAAACTTCCTGAAGGAAGGAGAACCAAGGAACTTTGGGCTATCAAGATTAATGTAAACGGGGAGTCTTTCAACATCAAGGTTGGTTCAAAAGACCAAAGAATGGTGTATGTATGTACACTCATCAGACAGAAACTTGGTGAACATATGTACCTTCATGAATTCTTCAGAAACGGTAGAGGTAGATATTGTAAATTTACCAAGCAAGGTTCCAAAGAATGGCTAAGGGATGTTTACAATCTGCTTTTCCATCATCCAGCAAGGGATTTTAGTGATTGGATGGCAAGAGTGGATGACACTGAAAACAGGGGACGCAGCATCAACCAGGGAAAATCGCAGATTAATGCCTATATCAAGGATAGACTTAAAGCGTTTGAGTTGGATGTATCAGAAATGCCAATCATAGACAAAATGGAGGATGAACATCAAGATTCTTACTACACCACTTACCTTCAGCCTGAAGATATAGAGATACCGGAAGATTTTTTGTCCATTCCTTTATCAGTAAGATGATGCAGAAGCAATGGACTGCTAAAACTTTGCTCATAATTAAGGCTCCTGTATGAAAAAAGATCGTGAAACAGCAAGTAAATATCGCCAGCAGGCCCTGGAAGGAGATCTGATGGCAATGAACAACATGGGTGTGTGCTATGCACAGGGCATCGGTGTTGTGGAGAATCATGCCACTGCATTTGAATGGTACATGAAAGCCGCTACACTGGGCGATATTTATGCCTGTTACAATGTGGCAGAATGCTATTATTTAGGTGACGGGGTAGAACAGGACTACGAAAAAGCACTTCATAGGTATCTTATAGCTGCAGAAAAAGGAGATGTACAGTCATAGGTAAATGCTGCCAATGCCTATTATCTTGGGCAGGGAACCACAGAAAATCATGCCAAGGCTCATGAGTGGTGGTTCAAGGCTGCCCAGCGAGGACATTTGCAAAGATACTGATGAGAAGTTTTCCTTTCTTCTGTAGTCTGGGTCAAAGTGGGCGCAGACAAAGTAGGGGAGTGATTTTTTCATCAGGTTGTATTTGGCACTGTCCATGCGCTGGATACTGCGCAGGACTTCTGTCTGATTTCTGAGTGATGGCTTTGGGTGAGCAATCAGCTCGAATAGGCCTATCATGTTGATAGATGTCAATTTTTCATTGGCAGCCACGATCTTGGTTCCCAATGATACAGTCTGCTCTTTCAAATTAATAATGTTTTAATTGTTGTGCAAATTTTTGCATATAGAGAAATATATGGGTTTCTCTGCTTCTGGTCATTCCCTTGATGGATTCATTCTCTGAGAGGTAGTCATTGACTGACTGGATGATGACCTTTTTGATCCATTCCACTGCATCCTGTGATGCCGTGAATATCAGCTGTCCTTTTCTGATGGTGGAGATGGAACCATATTTGTGGCTCCATACACAGCCCATAACGTTGCCACCTTTGTCGGCCAGCGTGACCCTGATGCCATTTTCAATGGCAAGTATCAAGGCGTCGGATGTGAGTACGGAACTCTTGGCTACTAAGATGGAATCCACGTCTTTAACAGGTATGCGATGGCTTGCTGTTGAATTGTTGAGCATGAAAGCTCCATTGTTGATGCTAAGTTTAGCACCGTATGAATTTAATACGATCTCCATATGTTTATGGTTTGGATTTCTGGGTGCAAAGATAAATCGGTTTTTTGAATTTGTATTTCACTGGCTCGATTTTCTAGGATTTTGTTGGTTAGAGGTTGATTTTTACACCTTTTATATGGGATATGGATTATTCGTTTATCACTTTTCTTGTCGTTGTTGGAATCTTTAATGGTTGGGAGTGATGGATATGCTAGATTTATGGTAGGAGATAGCCTTCTTTTTCTGATGTTTGTTAGTGCTGAATAGTGGTTTGGGGGGTGATCTTGTCGTTTGTCTTTAGGTTTCTGTCTCCCTATTTGGTTAACAGAGTTAAATTTTTGGGATAAAAATGGCTAAATATTTAAGAATAATTGGCTTGCATATTTCGAAAAATAGTCGTACCTTAGCACTCGCTAAAGAAAAGTTAATTTTCGGTTAAGAAAAGTGAATATTTGTTTAGTAAAGTTCTTTAACTTATTGATAATCAGTAAAGTCTTATAAGGTCGAGTACGAGACCATCTTCCACTACAATAAGGATTAAGACCAATCTGTGAGGCAGACATAGCACTGTGGTTAACAGTGTACGAGACCATCTTCCACTACAATAAGGATTAAGACACTATTAACTCTAATAGTTGCAGAAAGAATTGTTGTCGTACGAGACCATCTTCCACTACAATAAGGATTAAGACATAGTCCAGCTTAGTGAACTTATAGTCCGCAACATTGTGTACGAGACCATCTTCCACTACAATAAGGATTAAGACATACCACGCATTGGGTCACCTGGCATTGGTTGTTGTACGAGACCATCTTCCACTACAATAAGGATTAAGACTGCTTTTTTGTGAGCAAAGAATCAAAGTTGATAAGGGTACGAGACCATCTTCCACTACAATAAGGATTAAGACCTACGTATTCGTAGAGATAGTCCTCTTTCTCTTCTTCGTACGAGACCATCTTCCACTACAATAAGGATTAAGACTGTCATCACCAAGTTCACTATCAGCTTCATTGATGAAGTACGAGACCATCTTCCACTACAATAAGGATTAAGACTTCATTATAATCCATCCTCGGATGACTTGTACCTCGTACGAGACCATCTTCCACTACAATAAGGATTAAGACAGGAGGAAAAAATTATAGGAGGAACAAATATGACTAGTACGAGACCATCGTCCACTACAATAAGGATTAAGACATGTCAATATTGGCACTTGCGGCAAAAGAGAATCTGTACGAGACCATCTTCCACTACAACAAGGATTAAGACATGAGTCTTCTCTTTACTAGGAACAACATTGATAGTACGAGACCATCTTCCATTATAACAAGGATTAAGACTCCAGTTTCTATGTTCTTTCTCTTTTATCTTATTCTGAGTACGAGACCATCTTCCATTACAACAAGGATTAAGACATGACTCCCTTAGAATTACCAACTCTACATGCAATGTACGAGACCATCTTCCATTACAACAAGGATTAAGACATATCCCATTCTCTGAGAGCTTCTAATGGTGTAGGTACGAGACCATCTTCCATTACAACAAGGATTAAGACTTCTTTTGAACTACCTTTATTTGTTTTTAAAAGGTGTACGAGACCATCTTCCACTACAACAAGGATTAAGACTTAGATACTCTTGCTACCTTACCTGATGGATGATAGTACGAGACCATTGTCCACTACAACAAGGATTAAGACGCTGATACCGAAGTATCATCAGTGAACGTGAACTGTACGAGACCATCTTCCACTACAATAAGGATTAAGACAACATAGCAGTTAGGTCAACCTCGATAGCCTTATCACGTACGAGACCATCGTCCACTACAATAAGGATTAAGACTCTCTTTGCTGTTCGAAACTGATAAGAGATAACAGTGTACGAGACCATCTTCTACTACAATAAGGATTAAGACAGCAACCTCATTGATGAAATGGATAAACTGTTTCATGTACGAGACCATTGTCCACTACAATAAGGATTAGAATCATTTGTTTATGAGTTATTCATAGGTTATTTTGGTTCATTGGTAGGGTTATCTGTTACATGAAAAAATCCCATATCAAGGCAACCACCTTGATATGGGATTGATTTTACTATTCTGATATTCTTATGTTCGGTTCAGTCCTATTTGGACCTCTCCTGTCTTATTTCATTAAGCAGAAGCTTCTTTTTCTTACTTCTGGTAGGAATCATAAAGTTCCTTGGCCTTGTCTTCTCCTAGAAAACCTGCCAGCTTTCTCCAGATGCCACTTTTATCAAATGGCTTGGCAAGTTCCTTCACTTCCTTTTTGGATGGTTCTTGGAGCAAGCGCATTGAGGTGTTGTAGAGGTCGTTGCTGTCAGATTCTTTGAGCTGTGATGCCTTGGAGTCTTTCAGCCATTTCTCTACCTTCTGGAAGCATACCTTGAAGTCTTTGATGCTATAGCTAACGCCATCACCTGCGAGTTTGTCAAGAGTGGAGCCAAGACCAGCTTCAAGTATTCTTACTATAGCATCCTGGGCAGCTTTTGCTGCTTGTTGCTTTTTCTCTTCTTCCTGCTTGGCAATCTGTTCATCGATATCGGCAACGATTTGTCTTTCTTCCTGGATGTTGATTCCTTTTTTGAGGAGTTCGTCCATGATTGCGTTATAGAGTTCCTTTGCCTTTTGGAAATCCTTGGTTTCTACACAGCTCTTGGCGAGAGCATATTGCTCAGAGAGTGATCTGCGGGCTTCTTTTTCTGCTCTTTCACCTTTAGCCTTGAGTGCAAGGTCTCTGATCTTATCCTTGTCTTCATCCGTGAGCCATGAGTGGATTGGAGTACCTTTTTCCTGAATTTTGTTGAAAGGATTCTTCTTCTCGAACTTGCTGTCTCCATACTCTTTCATCTCCATCATTCTGACTTCTTCGTCTGTATGTTCACTGAGGATATTGACGAGTTGGGTGATGCTTTCGGTTTGTGCCCACAATTGCTGGTAGTTCTCATAAGTGAACACCGACATCATTTCCTCAAAGCGCTGCATATAGTAGTTCATGTCTTGGCTGAAGCCGCGAAGGGTGATGTCTTCCTTATTGATGTGGCATTTGCCGAAGCCAAAAGCCTTGGCCATACCCAGGTTGAAGAATACATCTGGTGTCATATTGAATGTCAGGGCAGCCAAAATAGCTCCAATCTCAGTTTCTCTTGTGTTATGCAAGGAGATTCTGAGGGTGAAGGTTTGTCCGGCAGGAAGGGCCTTGAATGTTGTTCCCACATTCTTGTTTTCTCCTTGTGGAAGCTGGGTGGTTGTTCCCTTAGAATGGATTCTATATAGCTTTCTTCCTGCGATACCCTCGTTTTCATCATAGGTCTTGTATGGTGAATGCTGTTGCTTCAGATACAGAGGATAGTAGGAGGCCTTAGGAGTTCCCAGAATTCCCTTTGTCTCTATAAGCTCAGAGTCCTCTACTGTTCCCTCCATGAAGGCATGACTGATTTGTACTCTTCCCTTCAGGTTGTCGTCACCAGTGTAACCAAACAGGGTTTCTCCCAGATCGTGTCTGGTCTTGTCGGCCTTTTGTAGGATTTCTACCTGTTGGCGTACATTGTTTCTGAATGGGAGTTTGAACATTCTGGACATACCGAGGATCTCCTGACCATTTTGCATCTTGAGATAGAATACCGGTATTTCATAACCCTTTTCAAGAGCCATCAGGAAACACCCTTTTCCCTCTTTTTCCTTGGCGAAGTCAGGAGTTCCTTCATAGATACTCTTGAAAGCTCTGATGGTTTCCTCGTTTAATGGTCTGCTCTCACCTCTGTCTGAAGGGAACAGCAGTTCATGTTTCTTGCCTTGCATGAGTCCTGTGCAGACGATTCGGTAGCTTATTCCATCTTTTTCTCTCTCAGGATAGGTTGGATAATGGTTGGAATCCGAGCCTACGGAAACATTGGTTTCCCAAATAGAGCCATTCGGGTTATAGCCAGGAAAATTCAAGCCCACTTCAATGCTATGGATTTTTTCCAGTTGTCCATCGCATGGGGTGAAGAAATATCTCTCACCTTCCTTTGAGAGCCAGCCTGGTATGGCATTATTTACCTTTTTCAGGTATTCGGTGCTTTTAGCCTTATTCATTCTGTTGGCCACATCACGGTAGCCAAACCATCTGTTCTGGAAGTCCTTGTCTTCCTGCATCTTGCCGAAGGACATGATTTCCACGATTTCGCGCAACATTCCCTTGATGGTGGTGCCTGGGATGAAGTAGTGGCGTTTTCCGTCGTTGCCCATTATATGAGCGGAGTGCTCCTTCAGTGAACCGTCGCGTGTGAAGAGAGGAGATACGTTCTTGAGTTTCACCTCGATCACTCCATCCTCTGAGTCTGAGAACGGCAAGTCCTGGGTAACCTGCTCACTCCAGGAAGGGTAGAACACCTTTTCATTGAGCGGCACGAAATTATAGGGTGCTGTAATTTTCATTTTTCAGTTCCTCCATTATTTTTCAAATCCAACGAATATGTTTGCCTTGAGCTGAAGGGTAGGCATGTTTTCACACAGCTCATCCTTCACTTCTTCCCACTGGCGCAGGAACTTTAGTGCCTTCACGCCTGGAAGGCGGTGTGGCAGGTAGGTAACTGGAGTTGTGGTGGCAGAGCCATCCAGTTCTTCCTGCTTTACCTCGTATGTTGTTACGAAGTAATTTCCATCCACATAACGGATCTGGATGGAAGTGTTTTCTTCCGGGTTCCACAGCAGTCCCTCTACGACGAAAGGATTCTCGCCGTCTGTAAGGGTAAGAGAAAGAGGTTCTCCTTCTTCTATGATTCTTGGCTTGCTCTGGTCGCTCTGCCAAAGGTAGCCTTCATATTTTGCATTTTTTATCTGATGTTCCATGCTTACTCTTGTATGTTAAGTGTTCCGATAAATATACCATTTCCTCTGTTGGTACCACCGCCCAGTGGCAGGAGGCCGTCGCAGATGTCCTGTAGGGCTTTCTCGAATGCCTTTCTGACATATTCGTCTTGAATGGCTTCCTTTTCAACCCAGATCTCTTCCACGAGTTCCTGGTTTTCCGCTGTGCTTACCTTTTCCTGGAACAGGGCACCGTCCATCACTCCACCGGTAAACTTATCTACCCTGATGTGAGGAAGAACCTTTGAGTCCGTGTTCTCAATGAAGACATCTGAGAAGATGGCCTTTCCTCTGGATGGTTTGATGTCTCCTTCGTCCAGTGTGGTGCCGAAGATATCCAGGCATGCCTTGTTTCTGTCGCTTGCTATAGCCTCTGCGTTGTCCACAAAGTGCTTCGTAAGGCGGTTCCAGTGGTAGGCTGAACGGTGTGAAATGGCTCCTTTGACGGATGTTGCCGGTATCAGGCTCTTGGATTCCTTGATTTCTGGCTTGCCAGTTGACCAGTCCACATAGTTTTCCTTGACGGGTGTCATATCTGCCTCTTCGTCTCCGAATCCTGATGAGAACAGGAAGAAGTTCAATGGCTTGAGGGTGAGTGTATATTTGATCCAGTCAGTCCCCTGCAGTTCATTTGGCTTCTTCTCGATGGCCTCATTCCAGTCCTCTTCCAGCGATGATGACTTTTTCAGGTAGGCTTCGAGGTCCTTTTCCTGGGTCAGGTCATAGCTTGCGTACTTCAAGCTCACGACCTTCATGCTTCCGAAGCCATTTCTCGTTCCGCTGCCCACTCTGAAGGTAGGAGAGGAGATGGTGTTCAGAATGTTCTGCATATTCTCGTCATCCTTCGTTTCTGAGAGGAGTTCCATCTCGAAGATGAATCTGGTGCCTTTATACACAACCTGTTCGTCGAACTTGCCATGGTTGGCGCCTGTACCCTTTTCCGTGATTCTTACATGCTGACGGATAGGCAGTACCTCAAAGGCCTTGAGATACTCATCCTGCTCTATGTTCTTAAGTCCGTCCATGGCCTTCTGGTTGCTGCCTAGGAGCAGTGCGTCGGAAATGAGGACCTTGGAGCCTTCTCCCTTATCTCCTTTCTGGTATCCGAAGATGGAGTCACTCTCCTTCAGGTCTTTCATGCTGTGACGGATGATGCCCATGAGTGATGTGCCCGGGATATATGGCAGGTCATTCACGTCTCTAGCCACGGGTGCATCCGTAATGATGTCCTTCTCGCCGCTGCCCACTGCCAGAGGTGATGTTGCCTCCAGCGTGATGCGTGCGATCATGCGGTATTTATATTTTGTCATCTGCATTGCTTTATTGTTTTTTTGCCATTTCAGAGGCAAGGTTCACTAATGCTCTTTGAGACAGGTCTCCATATTCCTGGCTGTTACCCATCTGCTCTATAAACTCTCTGAGGATTCTGTCTCTCTGCTTGGCTTTCCAGTCCTTGGCCTTGATTCCATGGGTAATATAGCCGCTTGACTCTATTACTTCGGTTCTTGGATCGGTTGGAGACGGCTCTCGTTTTTTCAACTCCTTCTTGTCGAAGAGTTCATGGAGAATCTCGTTCATGGTAGGATGCTGGAGGGCGATGCTGCGGATGGCACCCCATTGAGAAGAGAATTTGCCTTGTGAGAACAATGGCTTATACTTACTGACGAAATTGTTCACCTGTTCATTGATAAAGACAGAAGAACTGTTCTTGTGCTTCTTTCTTGCCAGGAATGCTAGCAGCGGTGTTCCCTCCAGCGCTCTTGTCTCTGTAGCTTGCGCTTTTGTCTTATGGGTGAGTTGAAGGGCTGTCTGACCGTTTTCCCCTGCCTTTTGCAGCAGGTTCCATCCGTAGATGACCTTACCGAATCCTTCATTCTTATAGTTACCCACATAGGAAGGAAGCTGTGAGAGTGTTGGCAGCTCATCAAGCTTGACAACGAAGACACTGCCTTTTTCGATACCCACACGGTCCGCATCTCTGGTTTGGCGCTTGCCATTCCAAGGAGCATATTGGAAGGTTCTGACCTGTGACTTCTCCCAGTCGATTTCTCCGTTGAGTCCCAGCATCTGGGCTGTTGGCTGGAAGGTAGCCGTTCCTGTTTCATCCAGGAAGATGAGTCTGCCATCGGCATAGACCGTGATATAGTTGCTTCCATTGATAGAAAACTGGGATGCTGCAGATGGAATTTCCTGGAAGGAAGCTTTCGTGATTTCAATGAGGCCATACTGTGCAGTCTTGGATCTACCCACATGTTTTCTTCCTGTCAGCTTTTCCTCGATAATAGGTGCAAGGGCTTCATTGTCTATCTCTACAGAGAAATAGAATTCGCTTCCCTTCTCCAGTCCTTCATATCCGAACATCTGGCTGTCCTTACTCTTGCGAAGGGTTCTGTCATAGGCACTCTTGATGGCAAAGTTCTTCAGGCTCTCTACTGCGTTAGCCTCGTTCTCTGCAAACTCATAGTAGCCTTCGCGGCATTGTTTGAGCTGCTGTGGCTGGCCATTAGCACCATTCTTGTCATCTGAGCGGCTATAGAAGTGGTGGATATAGCTTTCCTCACCCAAGGATTTGAGCTTTGGGTAGAAGAGGGATGCCGGAATATGGAGGCTTCTTGTCTTGGCATCCTTGGATGCCGGATGTGCGTCACCGAATCTTACATGTCCGCTATGGAAGATTTCTGCCTGCTTTTGGGGCTGGAAGTTCATGTAGTCTTTAGCTACGATGCCCAGGAAGCAGTTACCTGGAATGAAGGTCAGGGATTCCTGGTTTCCTTCTGTGGCTGCTCGTTGGTTCAGAATGACATCTGAGAGCAGTTTACATTTAAATTGAAGAGTTTTCATGCCTTACCTCCTTTCTCTATGCTGAATTTACATCTGCCCAGGCCTCTGTTTCTGCCTGTTCCCATATGTTTGATGAAGCCAAGTGCTGATTCCAGAACGCTTTCCATATCATCATCTACATAGAGGATTGTTGCATAGAGCGTGCATGGAATGGTGGTTTCGATGGTGCGAAGGCTATGTTCCTGGGTGATTCCGTTTTTCTCATCGATGGCTGTTGCCACCTTATTTATATATAGCAGGTCTTCCACATGGTTGGAAAGGATGCTTTTAGCCTCGTCCTCTTTGAGGGTAGCATTGGTGAAGAACAGGGTGCCGGATGGCAGCGCTTCTTCAGCGGTAGCTGCTTTGCCGAAGGCTTTCTCCAGGTTCATGTCCAGACCTCTGAGGGCAGAATAGTCCTCTACAGCTTCTCGAATGAGGCCTTTGATCGTCTTGCCGGGAATAAATGGCAGACCATTGATGTCCTTGATGACGAGTGAATCGGCATCTGCACCGGCAGAGAGGCCAGATCCACAGTGCCATGGTGAAAAGAACTCTATTTTTATGGTTAAGTCTTTCATTGCTTTATCCTTCCTTTGTTCTTTGGTTGAGAATTGTGTTTAAGTCCAGCAGATCCGCAGCAGGATAGAAAACATCTTCTGAAAGCGTTCTTTTCTGTGGGGTTGTGGCCTTTTGGAAAGTTTGCTTGGTAGAAGCAGAGAGCATGGCATAGCTGCGAGCGGCTGCCTGCTTGGCCATTTCCGTATTCTGGTGCATGGCGGTCATCCATTTTCTGATGCTGGTCTTGGCGGTGTTGCCCTCCTTGCCGTTGAGAATACTGCATGTATCCTCCAGCTCTTCTATCGTCCAGTATTCTTCCGTCTGGTGCAGGAAATAAGGTCCGAAGTTGAAGGAAAGTCCCTTTTGTGGGGTCTTTTCCTTCAGGATCATATTAGGATAGCTTTCAATGAAGCTTCCCTGTACCTTATAGAACATCACACTTGATGGTGCTACTGGGGCATCCTTTTGGATAAGAGGATTCTTTGAAACGATCTTGGCCTGGGTACATAGCGTCTCTGCCAGGTCATATCCATAGTGGAACGGATAGGAAGACTTGATGAAGGCTATGCCTGCACATGCGGTGAGTCCGTTATCTGCACCCAGCTTCTGCCTGGTGGCATTCTCAAACTCTTCAAGATAGACTTTTACGTAGTCAAGGGCAAGGCTTGCCTTGCATATCATGGTCATGTCATCTCCACCCAGTACTACAGGACGGAATGGGAAGATGCTTGACTCTTGTGTATAATCTTCTGCGGTATATACTTTCTTGAAGGCGGCTCGGGCTGCCTGGCAGGTAGCCTGGTTCAGCTTTTCTGAGAAATCTTTCAGTTTTTCCATGGAACTGCTGAATTTGGACAGAATCTGTCCCAGACCATTACCGTCAGCATGAATGATGGCTACCCAGTCATTCTTGCCTGTGAGATCCTCGATGTTCAAGGCGATGTTCTTAGGGGAGAGATTCTTGATATGGAAGCTCTTTTCTGCCAGGCTGATGGTTGCCTTGCCTCCGACGGAGAGGTTGCGTTTCTTTAGTGTTCCTTCATCCAGATATTCCTGACTTTCCTGAGTGACGGCTGGAAGGCCTGTGGTTCTTGAACGTTCTATACCCATGAAACCTACGGTCATGCTTCTGGCTGGTTTGTTGCGTTGGATCTTCAGCTTTTTCTCCAGCAGGTCCATGCAGGAAGCGAAGTGAGTCTTGAGTTCTTCCTCCGTTACCTTTACCACAGCCTGGCTGATGGTGATGCCAGGAGCTGCCAGCATCACGGTCTTAGGAAACTCCAGGACGGTTTTCTCGCATTCCTGGAGATCATCATAGACACATTTGATGTTGCCGGCTGCATTGATGATACGGGTAGCTCCTTGCAGGTAGTTGGATTCAAAGAGGGTGGTGCATATCTTTTCTACCAGCTCGCTGCCGCCGACGATGTCTTTGAGTGAGTTGGTTGAGAAGATAAAACCCTGGATACCCTGTATGGAGGCTCCATATATGTATTTGTTTTTCTCCATGTTATTTTGTTTTTACGGTTGTGGGTGTAAAAGTATAAAAAAAAGATGGTAAAAACTATTTTTTTCTCAAGAAAATGTTATTTATCGGATATTTTTTTGTATTTTCGCCAAAAAAATAAGAAATGGAAGCAACTAACATAGCCATCTTGAGATTTAAGGAAACCTTGAGCTCTACTGAACTCAGGTGTTTTCGTGGTGCCATCGTGGAATTGGCAGGCAGGGAAAATCCCTGTTTTCACAATCATGAGGCAAATGGATTGAGATATGGATATCCCCTGGTACAGTACAAGGTAATTGATAATCATGTTTGTCTGATTGGAATAGCAGAAGCAGCCATGGCAGTGATGGCTCTGGTGGGAAAGTTTCCTATAAGTCTCATGATTGGAAAGAAGGAGATGGAGTTTCATGTACAGGATTGTACGCTTACTCCTTATTTTCCCAAAATAGAAGATGCCCCTAAGCTTTATCATCTGAGCAGTTATATCGGTCTTACTGATGAAAACTTCAAGAAATATCATTCCATGCTGGCTCTTACGGACAAGGTGAATTTTCTGGAGAAGGTCATCACAGGAAACATCCTTTCCTTTCTGAAGGGCATCGGCTATCATGCCGATGAGCAGATTGAATGTGCCATCACGGAGATGAAGGAGACAAGGGAACAGAGCTACAAGCATGTGAAGTTTGATACTTTTGATCTGATGTTTGTCAGCAACATGGAACTGCCAGATGGCATTGCTCTGGGAAAAAGCGGAAGTGTGGGCTTTGGTACGCTTTCCAGAAGGGAACTTCCGGAGAAATTTAAAAACTTTAATCAGTAATATTATGGCAAAGGTACTCATTTCATTTATCGGTACAGGGCCTCTGGTGAACAAGGGGGCACAGGGAGAGGAGAAGTCTGCCCGAGAATATCGCAGGGCTTCCTATCATTTGGGTGAAGAGAACCTGGGTGAATACTCTTTCATGGCAGCTGCATTGTATGAAACTCAGAATATAGACAAGGTCATTTTGATCGGTACTGCCCATTGCATGTGGGAAGAGGTATATCGCTATTTTCAGGAGAAGAACGGCGGTGTGATCGATGAGGATGTGTATTGTGAGATAGCAGAGCATTGTGAAGCTGCCACCAGCAAGAGTGAGCTGTTTATTCCGCATGTCAAGGAGATAGAGGCAGCTATTGGAAAGGATGCACATCTGGCATTGATAAGATATGGTGTGAATGAGGAGGAAATCAATGAGAACATCAACATCATCCTGCAGTTGAACAAGTTGCTCTCCACGGGTGATGAACTCATAGTCGATGTCACCCATTCTTTCCGTTCATTGCCTATTACCATCATGAACCTGCTTCTTTATCTGAAGAATGTCAGCAGCAAGAATATCAAGATTTCTCATATATATTATAGCATGATTGAGATGAACAAGGAGTATGGTTATGCTCCGATTGTGGATCTGAAGAAAATCCTCAAGCTCAATGACTGGATTGTGGGAGCCATGGCCTTCATGCAGTATGGCAATGCCTATCAGATTGCAGGCTTGCTTCAGCAGGAGGACACGGATGTGACCAATCGTCTGAAGCATTTCTCGGATGTGATGAATCTCAACCATCTATATGCGATCTCTCAGGAGACCCAATCTCTGAGGGCTTTGATGAAAAAGGATTTTGATTCTATGCTTCCTGAAATGATCGTGAAACCGGTTGTGAAGGATTTCCTGAATAACTTCAAGGGAACAGAGCAGAATCCTGCGCTTTTCCAGTATCAGCTGGCCCAATGGCAGTTCAAGCATATGAACTATGCGGCAGCCTTGATTTCCTTGCAGGAGAGCATCCTTTCCTATGCATGTCAGACTGCAAATCACAATCCTTTCGATAAGGATGAACGACAGAGTATCAAGGATGTGATTTGCAGTGACAAGGAATTCATACCATTTGAGCTGAGAGGTGTTTATTTCGAGATTACCAAAAACCGGAATGTCGTGGCTCATGCCCTGGAGAGTAATTTCTCTTCGGGCAAGATTATTGAAAGTTTAAGAACATCGCTTATTACGGCGGGAAAATATATTAAGTAATAAAGGGGATTATGGGAAAGAATATTATGACATATCAGAAGCGCTTGAATCTCATAGATGAATGTCTGCGCAGGTTTGACCATCCGATGAATATCAAGGAAATTCAGAAATACTGTAATCAGAGGCTGAACAGGAAATTCACGGATCGTACTTATCGATATGACCTGGAAAAAATAGAAATAGAGAATGATATTAGTTATCGTGTGACCGTTATTAATGGTTTTCAGTGCTTTACGTATGCTGACGAGAGCTTTTCTATTAATAACGATGCTGTTGTCAATCAGGTTGATTTATGCAATTTCCGTAAGATAAAAGAAGCGTTGGGTGATTTCCTTGGATTGGGGTTAGAGTCTTCTTTAACTACCATGACTGATGAAATCAACAAGTTTCTTGGCTATGATGAGCAGCAGCGTCCTGTTATTTCTTTTGAGAAGGTTGTACTGGAGTCTCATGGTAAAATTAAGCCTCATGATTTGCTGGAGCCTTTGCTCAAGGCTATCATACAGCATCAGACCATGGATATAAAATATGAGGTTCCAGGAAGAGGTAAGCGTGAGTGGACCGTGTTCCCTCAGTTCCTCAAGCAGTATAATCAGCGCTGGTATCTCATTGCCACCAGGCACAGAGATGAGGTAGAGGGAAAGCTCTACAATCTGGCTTTGGATAGAATTCGCAAGATGGAGGCTAATCAGCATATTCCATACAAGGAGTGTGGTATTGATTTTTCTGACTTCTTTGAGGATGTTGTAGGTGTAACAAAACCGGATGGTGCTGAGCCTATAAAGGTGAAGTTGCGAATTGACCGTGGTGAGTATCCTTACATAGAGAGTAAGCCTATTCATACTTCTCAGAAAATAGATTCTGAATACAAAGAAGACAAGGATTATGTTTACGTGTCTTTAACTGTTTATGACAACTTTGAGCTGAGAAGCAAGATCTTGTCATATGGAAGCAAGGTTACAGTCATGGAGCCAAAGAGTTTGAGAGATAAGCTTGTTCATGATTTGAAGAAGTCTCTTGAAAATTATCAGGATTAAGCTTTATGGGAAGAAGAGTTTTTTTATCTGTCTTGGGAGTGGCTTTTTATGAGACATGCCGCTACCGAAAGGATGATTTCACAGGAAGTGAGACTCTTTTTGTGCAGAAGAGTTTACTCGAATATCTACAGCAGCAGGAGAACTGGGGAGGAGAAAACGACCTGGTTCTTATGCTCCTGACAGATTTGGCAAGGAAGAACAACTGGGACAAGAATCTGGAGACTCGTTTCTGTGCCAAGCTCCAGAAGGAAGTAGCGTATCAGGGATTGGAGAAGATATTGCTGGATATGAATCTCTCCTATCAGGATATAGCTATTCCGGATGGCAAGGACAGTGAGCAGATGTGGGAGATATTTGAGGTTATCTTTGATGAACTTCAAGAGGGTGACGAGCTGTATCTTGACATCACCAACAGTTTCCGTTATCTTCCTATGCTACTGGTTGTGCTTGTCAACTATGCCAAGTTGCTCAAGAATGTGAAGGTGAAGGCTATCTTTTATGGTAATTACGAGGCTCGTGACAAGGAGAGCAACATTGCACCTATCATGGATCTGCTTCCTCTTTCTGTTTTGCAGGACTGGACGTTGGCTGCTTCGGATTATCTGCGATATGGTCAGGTTCAGAAGCTCTATGAATTGTCGGAATCCTCACTTCTCCCAATCTTGAAGAATGCAGAAACCCGCACTAAGGACACAGAGATGTTGCGTGCCTTTATCAGGAAGTTGAAGGAGATGGTGGAGGAACGAACCACCTGTCGTGGGTATGCCATTGTGGATAGCAAGAACGTGAGGAATCTCAAGCGCACTGCTGGTGGAATACAGAAAGTGACGATTGTTCAGCTCAAGCCTATCTTTGAGAAGATCAAGCAGTCGTTGAATGATTTTGATGCCAAGGAGAATGTAATGAACTGTATTAAGGCAGCCAAGTGGTGCTGTGCCAACAAGCTTTATCAGCAGGCTACTACCATGTTGGAAGAAGGTTTGGGTACTTTCCTGTGTTGTCATTATCAGCTTGACTATCGGAATAAGGTTTGTCGTGATGCTGTGTTCAGTTGCATTGCTATCAAGACGCAGAATAAGAATACTGATGGTCTGGAGACTACTAATGAGTTCGTTGCGAAAATCCTGGCAGATGATAGTGTTTGGGGAAACAAGGAATTTGTGACTATCTTGCAGCAGGTGGTTGAATTACGCAACGACTACAACCATGCAGGATTCAAAGACAATCCTTTTTCTGCTCAGACAATCATTGGTAGGGTAGAGCAGCTACTGGATGGAATTGAGGATCTTTTGTCTGGGATATAGTATTTGGAAGCACCATTTTAAATGGCTTTAGGAGCTGTTTAAGGTGGTGCTTTTGTTTGTGGGGAATTGGGATGGTTGATGTTTGTGAAATGGTGTTAATATCTAGAGCATATTTGCTTAAATATTTAAGAATAATTGGCTTGCATATCTCGAAAAATTGTCGTACCTTTGCACTCGCTAAGAAATAGTTAATTTTCGGTTAAGAAAAGTGAAGAATTGTTTAGTAGAGTTCTTTAACTTATTGATAATCAGAATAGTCTTATAAGGTCGAGTACGAGACCATCTTCCACTACAATAAGGATTAAGACTTCATAATAGTTCTCCTATAATTTAATTAATACTTTGTACGAGACCATCTTCCACTACAATAAGGATTAAGACTTGCTTCACCAACATCCTGCTTGAGCATCTTCTCAGTACGAGACCATCTTCCACTACAATAAGGATTAAGACATTGAGAGACTGATTGTTTTGAATGCGCCAATCTGTGTACGAGACCATCTTCCACTACAATAAGGATTAAGACTCAATATAATCAACAACATAACATCTATAAGTTATGCCAGTACGAGACCATCTTCCACTACAATAAGGATTAAGACCGTGATTCGTATTTACAAAGGTAGCTTAGCTTTATAAGTACGAGACCATCTTCCACTACAATAAGGATTAAGACTCCTTACCATTAAAGAAAGGAACGAGACCGCAATAGGTACGAGACCATCTTCCACTACAATAAGGATTAAGACGACCATACGTTTACTCTCATCACACGATGAGCACCATACGAGACCATCTTCCACTACAATAAGGATTAAGACATCTTAGCAATACGTGATACACATCTTAAATCCTGTACGAGACCATCTTCCATTACAACAAGGATTAAGACTATATAGTATATATCGGACCAAGAGTTAAATCCAAGTACGAGACCGTTGTCCACTACAACAAGGATTAAGACAGGTGTTCAAAAGACCAAGCCTTAGCTGTTGCCCTCGTACGAGACCATTGTCCACTACAACAAGGATTAAGACATCTTGGTACTGAGTTTTTCACTTACCATGCCGCGGAGTACGAGACCATCTTCCACTACAATAAGGATTAAGACAGACTATTGAAGAATGAAGTAAACTGACGCTGACGGTGTACGAGACCATCTTCCATTACAATAAGGATTAAGACAGCTTGATTGCAGGGTACTTTGCAATGACTTTGTTAGTGTACGAGACCATCTTCCACTACAATAAGGATTAAGACGCCTGAAGCACTGACATATTAAATAAACGATACTTAGGTACGAGACCGTCGTCCACTACAATAAGGATTAAGACTCTCATCAGCGTCAATGCACACACTGAATGAATGGTACGAGACCATCTTCCATTACAATAAGGATTAAAAATGTACATAAACATTTAGTGTTCAATTAGTTGTTTCCATTTCTTTTGTGAAATGCTTTTCCAAAGTCTTCTCTGTGATTACGTTGGGAAGCGTTGTTTAGGATTTCAATTTAGTTTTTGGTTTAGATAGCATCGTATTGTCCTGAAAGTGTAAAAAGTCAAAAAAATGAGCTAAAAGTTTGGTGGTTACTCTCGTTTTTTATACTTTTGTGGTGACTTTGATATTGGAATGAAAAAAAGAATGGCTTTCCTCTTTCAAGATGAATAGTTATAATTGATGTCTTACTATACTTAATAAGGTATAAGGTCTGGATTTTCGGTACATAGTTCTTAGGATGGAGGTTCTTGTCAAAAAGGGATCTTTTCGAAAAAATAACTTTTAAATTGATGTATAATGAGTCAAGAAGAAGTAGATGCAGCTAACAGGCTGATAATAGATTCTATCACTAAATACAAAGTCATCATCGCAGGATGCCGAGACTTTACAGACTATGAACTGCTGAGAGAGAAGTGTGACTACCATCTCCAAAATCTGCGGCTCGAAGACATTGTTATTGTGTCTGGTCATGCCTCTGGAGCTGATTCCCTGGGTGAGAGATATGCTCAGGAACGAGGTTTTCAATTGGAGACATATCCGGCAGACTGGCAAGCCCACGGAAGAGCAGCCGGACCAATCAGAAATGCTAAGATGGCTAACGTGGCTCACGCTCTCATAGCCTTCTGGGATGGCAAAAGCCGGGGCACGAAAAATATGATAGAGACTGCCAGGAAGTATAACTTGAAGGTAGCCGTAGTTAGATATTAATTTTTAAAGTAAAACGACAATGAAACAGAATCAAAACAACATAGATTGCACTCCATCCAAGGATGAGGAAGGAGTAACAAAGTACTTAATTCAAATGTGCAAGGACACTGACTCTGTAGTCACCTTCCATATGGTTTGTGAAGGTGATTATGAAGTGAAAATAACAGCACGCAAGAAAGGTACGAGATCTTCTAATGAGTTCTCTGTAGAACAGTTCGAGACTATCAAGGCAATGGCAGAAGAGAAACTGGCCCAGGTTGATGACAAGAAACTGTTCCAGGACATCATCTATGTTTGCAATGGCAATATTGCAGATGCGAAAGCACAGGAGGAAGGGTGTTCCGAGAATGAAGAAAATTAACGGAAAAATCAAATAGTGAAATAATAAAACTCAAATCCGAAGCCTATAGGGTTTAGTGGGATTTTGCTTGCAAAGTGACAAATTTCATTGTACATATTCCTTGCGCAACAGAAACTTTGCAGACACTAATTCCCCTTACCCCATAAAGCGGCTTGATGTGTAGATTAAAGATAACGGCTATGTATAAGATACTTTTTGCATCAGCAGACTATCTGTTATGTTCTTTCGAGTTTGAAAACATGAAAACAGGAGAACATGTTTTTGCAGACTACTTTGATGATCCTTTATATGACTTGCTCTCTCAGTTTAAACTGCAGTTTGATCATGAGCTGGAGGGAAAGGTAATAGATGTCATTCCTTCTGATCTGTTTATCAGGTCAGCTGAGTGGGCTAAGGAGCGCAGCAAGCATTGGATTGAAGGTGCATGGCTTTATCCGTGGTTAAAGGATAATGGAGCTGTGACAAAATCAAAGAATAAACGATCTTGAATTAAAAAGGAAATAGAGCTCTGCCTTTTACATTGAAGGTTGCTGCTCATGAGAATGGGTGTCGTCTTAGCCTCTTTGAAGGTGTTGGATTATGCCTTATTTTATTAACTAAAGCCCTCGACAACGCGGTTAAGCCTATAACAATGAGAATCATTAACTTTAGTGGCAACACTACATACGTTTCTGATGGAGAGGCTTACCGTCTTGATGGCAAGAACCACGACATTCAGCTTATCGATAAGAAATGGATGGTGGATGGCAAGGCAACTACCTTTTCTGAAATGATAAAGATGGGGGTGGCTGTCAGGAAAACACCGGAAGAGACGCAGAAAGATTTGGAAGAAGCTCTTCAAGAGGTTAGGGATAGCAATCCTGTTGTCGTAAATGCTACAGGCATTATTCCTTTCTTGAAGTCTGTTTTTCGGATGCTTTTTCATCATTGAATTAAGTTCAAGATGTCATTTGGAGGGCATTGATTGGAATATCAAACAACTAACAATAAAAATATGAGAAAAATTCTATTACTTTTTATGGCTATTGGGTATGTGTGTATTTGCAAGGCACAATTATCTGCAGCAGATTGCAAGTATGTCTTGGAAATCTTCTGTAGAAATTATTATGGTTCTTGTTTCGAGGGTAAAACCTATGTACCCAATACTTTAATCATCACAAGTGTTGGTGTTGACCAGAATAGTGGCGGAACTTTTGTTAGTGGTCTTCATTCCTATCAGGGACAGTATGTTCCTTTTAGGGGGAGAAAGACCCATGCCAATGTGCAGTTCAATGCAACGATAGTGCGTCAATCCAAGCGAGACTATGTCGTTTTCCACAAATGGTATGAGCCCGACTTGTTGAATCGAAAGGGTGGATGGGAGACCGGGCAAAAGCTTATACAATATAAGTAATGGATTTTTGTCTATATGATATATCAGTTTACGGCAGTATAACTATTTGTAAAGTTGCGAGGGAGGTAGTTACTATTTGTAATCACCTCTCCACTACAGCTTAAAGTAAAAGAAGATGAAACAGACATATTTGACATACGCTCTGAATGCAGAAGGAAAACTGGTTCATATTGACAGTGTTCCTAATGGAAAGGCATGTGGGTGCTTTTGTACTTTCTGTGGAGAAGCCCTTCAAGCAAAACAAGGAGCAAAGCGTAAGCATCATTTTTCTCATTTGTCAAAAACAGAATGCGGGGCTGCCTATGAGTCAATGCTTCATTTATTGGCAAAAGAAAAAATACAAGAAGCTTTTTATAAGAGCACTTCATTTTTTATTGAGTTTGAATATTCTTCGTTTTGCAGTCAAGAAAAATGTATATTTATCCGCAATTCTGACAGATGTTGTGAAAAAGAGAGAAAGAGATTTGATATCAAACAATGGTATGACTCATGTGAACAGGAAATCTCATATGACAACATTAGAAGAAGAAGCGACTTGAAATTTTATTCTAAGGAGTTTCCTGAGCGCAAACCTATCTATATTGAGTTCTGCGTTACCCATGCGAGCGATGAAGCCAAGTTGCATAGTGGAAACAAAATAATAGAAATTCTTATAGATGATGAGGAAAGAATAAGCTCATTAATAGAATCCGGACTTGTCGAGAAGTCTGAAACCATTGGCGAAGAATGGGAACGTAGGAAAATAAAAATAGTTGCATTCTATGGCTTTAAAACCAAAGATTACAACAACTCAACTATGTCTGAAGATGTAGGTTTTACCAGATGTGTATTGATGCCGTCGGGGAAAATATATATTTCTTCTGAACATTGTTCATGTAAGCAAATAGGAAGAAAAGACCATCGGGCATTATGTGAAATAGTTTTCTCGCTTTTTTACCAATATGAAGCATACAATTATGCTTATTCTATTTGTTCTCAAAAATATCATATTAGCAACTGTAACTCATGTAGAAACTACGTTAACGTTACTCCGTGGTATGATGTAGGATATAAAATGTGCAAAATGTACAAGCTTCTACAACTTCCTTTTGTAGATTTTAAGACGCCTGGTATGTTTGATACATCAATGGCACAATCTTGCAGATTTTATTCTCAAGTTAATGTCGTATTAGACGAAGAGATAGAATATCTCATACTTTAAACATGGTGTTTTTTGTAGTGTATCAATAGTTTATGCTATAGTGAAGCTGGTTGATGTGGGCAATGGATTTCCTGAAGTGTTAGAAATGATGGAGTGTGGCTATTTTCGGCTATTTGAACTTGTTGTATGGCTATTTATAGTCGTTTTATCGGCCATTTTCGGCTATTTTCGGTCATCATTTGGCCATTTTTGGCTAAATCTACCAGTTTCCTATTAATATTCCTCCTTTAATTTAGGATAAAGACTCTCTTGCAACATCTACTAAGCTGCTTGCTTTCAAGGTGTATATGATTTCGTGTACTCTTGTTCTTGCTTTTTGGGGGATAGCGATGTTTTGATTACTACCTAGGTTTGCCAATATTTCCTTGAAATTAGAAAAATCAGAAAATAGTGAGTTAAATGTTTGGAGGTTACTCTCGTTTTTTATACCTTTGCGGTTACTATGATATTGGAATGAAAAGTGAACAACATTCCTCTTTAAAGATGAATAGTTATAGATGATTACCTTATATATATATGGTGTAAAGTTCGGATTTTCGGTACATAGTTCTTGGCTTGGAAGGCTTGGTGTAAAACCTTGGTTCTTTGCCTAAGCAACAATTTAAAAACAGAATAGCCATGAGTCAAGAAGGACTTATAACTTCTAATGACTGACTGACTGTTAACATGAAGTTTGATTTTTTAATAAAACTGAGATGAAATATAAAGAGTATTCGGAAGAGGCTTACCAAAGCATTCTTACCTACGTTATCAATTCCGTAAGGATAGACGTGAATGATCCTGGCATCAAGCGTTTGTATATTCAAGCAGCAAGGGTGCCAAAATTCTCTATTGAATATAGTTGTGAAGATATTGCCCTTATTATGCCTGAGATAGAAAAGGCAGTGTGGATGTGGAAGAAAGAGAATGCTGAAGAATCCTTCTTTGTTGATGGAGGTGAGAATTGGTGGATGGTAAAGAATAAGGTGGGATCCTTTACCTACACAACCAACCGTCTCTTTATGAATATGTGTGAAATCAAAGGTATATTAGAACTTGTAAAGGACGCTATTGACAAATATAGGGTTATTATTGCAGTAAGCCGGGATTTTGCCGACTACGAACTGCTGAAAGAGTATTGTGATTACTATCTCAAGGGCAAGAAGAATATAGTTGTCGTTTCCAGCCAAGCCTCAGGTTCTGATGCCATGGACAAGAGATATGCCCAGGAAAGAGGTTACAGACTTGATGTATATCCGGCAGACGGTGAAACCTTCGGAGAGGCTGATGGATATGACTGTAACTCAGAGATGATTGATAATGCTGATGCTCTCATCGTCTTCTGGTATGGGGTAGGCAGAGAGGTAAGGAAAATGATTGAAACAGCTTGGAAGTTTGACTTGGAGCTGCATGAAATCGAAATTTAACAATATAAATTTTCATATGAAAAAGAGATTTGTAAAGAAGATGAAGCATTAATCACCCTCATGGTCATAAGATGTGGCATGAAGATGAGCTATATCATCTTAGAATGGGAATGCCTTATACAGGTGAGTAGAAATATTATCAAAACTTAAAGCGATATACAATGCAGCAGAATGAGAATGAAATAAAAAAGAAGAAAGAGTTGTTCGATCTGTCTCTTATCTTCACCGAAGGAGATGAAGATTGCAAGTTTGGTGTAATCGTGAAGGCCAAGAAGGATGGTCAGGAAACGAAGCTGATGGAGTTCGATGGTGATTCTATTGGCATGTGTTATCATGGGTTGAAAGTTGTTCTCAGGGAAGTTTCCAGTCTTCATTTTAAGCATCTTCATGAGACTGGACAACTGTCTGATGAAGACTATACAGCCATTATGGCGCAAGCTGAGTAGAAGGAACAAAGTGAACTAATAGGGTAGAGAAAAAATACAAAAGATATGGATATAATCAAGCAAATCATCAACTGTGAGACGAACACGAAGTTCGTCAAGGTTATCGAAGGTAGATATATTGAGATACCAGATGTAATCTTCTACGTTCTCTATGAAAGTGGATATACAGATGTTGAAGGGTGCCACCTGGGTGATGGATATCCTCATATTGGTGGTGAGATAGATCATGATGGTGTCCGTCTTCTAGGATTTCTTAATGGTGATCTTATCGATAACTATTTTAATTTTCTGGTAGGTGAAGAATGGGATGATGCCTTGGGTTCTGTCAAAGCATTCGTGAAAAAGGCAAGAAGAAAACTCCCACATCTATATATCGACGAGAGCGTAGATGAATGGCTCAAAGAACACTAAGACTACGGGCAGATTATTGGGCTTGTAGTTTTAGCATTAAGAAATAACAGTTTACGATAGTATAACTATTGGTGAAGTTGCGAGGGAGGTAGTGGATTATTTCACTACCTCTCGTTTTAGAAAACATGATTTTTTGAGATGGCAAATATTCCTCAGTCAGATTTCTTATCGACCAAGAACTTGAGCCGGGTGTTTAACAATACCACGACAACATATAAATTCTACTGGTTCCAGTCCCTTCTTCAGATGCACAACGAAGAAGGGGGATATCGCATGGATGTATGGGACTTGGTTATCAGGATGGTTGCCAATGCCTGGTTTCCGATTCATTACTTCCATCTGTCATTTGGTTCCATAGATTCTCTGCACAAGATAGTGACAGAGTTGCAATGGATCACATCTTTGCCTATGGATGCCAGAAAGGAAGAGGTGGTGGAGTGTCTTACTGTCAGTTTGGATGAGAAGAAGGTCAAGGACCAGCTGGCTACCTTGATCAGGAATGTACCCTATCGTTTTCTCAGTCCTTGGATCAATTACACCAGTGATGCTGATGTGATTGCCCGCAGTCATGCTTATGAGAACGGATGTTTGTACTCCATTCAGAAGACAAAGGATGAGTTTTATATCACCATCAATCCTGTTTGGAGCAAGTATCTGCAGGATTATTACGGTATCCTGACCGACTTCATCAATTGGAATCTCACCCTCTACTTGCAGCAGAGGAATCCGAACATACCTAATATCCCTAACAAGCTTTCACGTCCGATGGAGAGGACATCACTCAACAAGCAGCGTAGGTTCTGGGATGACGTGATCAAGGCAGGTGGTCATGTTCATTGCATCTATACAGGGCAGGAGATTCACATAGGGGATTATGCCGTGGATCATTTTCTGCCTTGGAGTTTTGTGGCACATGACCAGCTCTGGAATCTCATACCTGCTGATAACTCGATTAACAGCAGCAAGAGTGACAAGCTGCCTCCTTTGGACCGCTTTCTACCTAAGCTGGCAGAGGAATATCGGGAAGCAATCAGGATATATCTGGGTGCAGGCAAGAAAGAAAGTGCTCTGGAAGACTTTACCTCTCTTGGCTATACGCCACGAGATCTGCTACAGTTGAATCGTGAACGGTTCCTGGCGGCATATCAGCAGACTTTCAGTCCGTTGTTTCAGATAGCCCAGAATATGGGATATGAGGTATGGTACGTGTAGGCAGTCATTGATATTGGGCTTATGGACTGGATACTGCAACCAGATTGAAGGTTCATGGCTTTACTTCTGAGTAAAAAGCCTCTTGGTAAGAAGATTGTTACAGCCTTTGCCTTTATCTGTAAACAACGACAAGAATACGGTTATGGCAGTGGATCTATTTTCATCTGCCAAGTAAATATAGTGCTTATGGATACATATGAATTGAAGGATATTGACGTTGGTTTTGACTTTACCAGTGATACGGCCCATTATTGGGATGGTTTTTGGAAGGAAGATGATCTGGGGTGGTCCAAGAAGGATCCGGACTCAAAAAGTCCAACCCTTAGGCGGTATCATCAGCTTCTCTGGAGTCGCAGGCTTCCTTGTGGGCAATGCATGCAGCTGACGGATGGAAGGAGCAGGTATTATCTCAGGTGGGATGAGTTTTACATGGGAAGTGATTCCATCCTGGTCAGTTTTCGGCATTCTGATAAAAGGGAAGTGTTGGATGCTGTCCGTAATATGGTTCCTGACTATCATTCTTTCGTGGAGAAGTATGTTAGGGACTTCTACACGATAGGTGGCATGATGCTTTTTCCTCAGCACAGGTATAGTTTCAACTGTGCCCGCGGTTGCAACAAGCGTATCTGTGACCGATGGGACTACACCTTGGAATGCATCAGAAGATATTATCAGGGAGGTACCAGTCCTCTGTCCAGAGCCATGGAAAGGGATAAGGAATTCTTTGATCTCTTTGTTGACTTCAAGGGATTTGTGGACTTTTTCTTCTTGCAGGATTGTGTGGATGAGCATTATGAGAAGGTCAACTTGTGGTTGGGTGAGAGTTTCTTTGAGAAGAATCCTTATCCTCACTCTGCCAGTGAATATCTTGCCTGGATAGAAGCAGAATATGATTTCTTGAGAAAGCGGAATCGGAGAATAGAAGAATTCTGTAGGGCGTCCTTGGAGGAGAGTGGAATCTAAACCTTGGCTTGGTTTCCACTCTCCGGGCTCTTGCAGCATGATTGTCTCAATAGCATGAACGCCAAGAATTTCACCATAAATCAACCTATGGACGAATGCATCGGTCTCAGATGGTATTGCTTATACTATCCAGGAATACTTCCAGATAACCGGCATAATATAGCGGAATATTATATAAAGTGAAAGACTTACCTTTCTGAGTCGTAACGGTATCCGATGTCATCGGGCCATTCCAGAGACGCAGTGCCACCTTCTCTTTCGATTCATCCATAAAGAGATGCAAGGAACGCAGTTTGGCATTGCTGCCGGTCTTTACTTCTATCGGAATCAGGTGCGATCTGTATCTTATCAGGAAGTCGATTTCTGCCTGAGAGTTCTTGGCTTCACGTACCCAAAACATTCTTTTCTCGCCAAAGATAAACGTTGAACCCAACAATTCCTGACCTACAATATGCTCTGCTATATCACCATTCCAAAGTTCATCGGTGTCTTTGCTGAAAAGCAAATCTTCCTGCATGCCTGCGACATAATTCACCAAGCCCGTATCTATCCATAACAACTTAGGACTCTTCTTCAAGTCGGGCAAAATCGGAAATGATGCTGTAGTTTGAGGATATACCAATTCCAATAAAAGCGTTTTCTCCAATATCCGGAAAGCATTGCCTGCATCTGCCGCCTTAAAAGAAGAACTTGTGAATTTGGAAAACTGGATGCGGTGGGCTGCAAATGTCCAGCCATAGTTCAAGATGAATCGGATGGCATCTTGCTCCTTGGGTTTACTGGCGTATTTTTCCACATCGTCCCGATAGCCTGAAAGTAGCGCATTAAATACCCCATTCAGTCTGACAATATCCTTATACTTGGCATAATTGGCAACGGCTTCGGGTAAGCCACCCACAATCATATACTTCTTGAACCACTCCATGGCCGAAGAATGCAAAGAAGCTGGCAAGGACATGTTTTCTATACTGTCTGCCATCTGTTTCTGACCCATGGCACGAAGAAACTCTACGAAAGTACATGGATGCAAAGCCATATATTCTACACGGCCAACAGGGAAAGAGATATGTCGCCCCATCAGGCTTTCCAGCAAAGATCCCGCTGCTATCACATAGATTTCAGGATGCTTCTCATAGAAGTAGCGCAAGGTTTGCACTGCCTTCGGCTCATTTTGTATCTCGTCGATAAAAATCAAGGTGCGCTTTCCGAAATCCATCGGTTCATTAGCTTTGAGATAAATTCCAGCCAATACATCTTCGAAAGAATAGTCTGCAGCAAACAGCTCAGCATATTCCTTCTCCTCCAGGTTCATATAAATATAGGTATCAAACTCCTTGGCAAACAACTTTACCAATGTTGTCTTACCCACTTGTCGAGCCCCTCGCAAAACCAGTGGCTTACGATCTTCCTTTTTCGCCCATTGGCGAAGATATTTGATGGCGATTCTTTCAAACATAAGTTTATCTTTAATAAATGGTTATGTATTATCCAAATGATCATATTGAAAGATAGCTTTCAGAAATCAAATGCATTAAAAACATGCCGCAAAGATACAACTTATTTTCAAGAATCCAAACAAAACAAGCAAAAATAAGCATTTCCAAACCAAAAAATCAGTTATTCTGATGCATTTCCAAACCAAAAACCAGTTATACTGATGCATTTCCAAACCAAATTTTCTCAGATTACGATGTATTTCCAAAGCAAAAATACAAAAAATGATGCATTTTCAAAGTACATTTTGTCTTATACAGTACAAAGCTTGCACTCTTGTAATGAAACCTAATCACAATTGTAGTATGCCACTGGATTTTGTCCAATGGTTATGAGCTGGCTTGCATCCTTGTTGAGATAGGGAGAGTCATCTAGTTCCTTTCCGATGCATTCGTATCTGTAGGGATATCTAGGGTCTGTTGACAAATGCCATTTTTCGGGAACGATCACTTCTTTCACGATTCCATCGACATGGCCTACCACGAGTGAGATCTTGGAAAGTCTTTGTTTGGAGATTCGCCAATATTTTCTGGTGGCTTCATATGCTGATGGGCGATAGTATTCACTATGTCTATCAGTACAGTGGAAGGATCTTTTGATGTTTACAAAGAGAATTCTGTCTGATGCAGATATTTTTATGGGTTCTTTCATCTATTTTTGCTTTTTAAAGATGTTTCTATTATGATGCCGTAACACTATATTTTAATGTTTCATTCATTTCCTGGTCACTGATAGTTGTTCAGGATTTTGCCATGTCTGAGAGTCATGGCTTCAAACGGCATGGCAAAAGTACGAATAAATTCTGAGAAACTCACTCCTTTCGGAGGATTTTTTAGACCATGGAGCTTTTATACATTCTTTTGGCTTCTACTATGGGGTGGGGTCATACATTCTTTGTGGTATTGAACTCTGTTCTGTTTACATCTGCCATGATTTTTGTAGGCATTGACATAGAGAGTTTTGTCTATTTTCCTTTGGGTTAACAGAATTTATCATGTTTATGGCTGATGTCATGTATATCAAGGAGGTCTCTTCATTTCTGGTGAAGGGTGAACTACCCTCGATGGTGGACCTTCTTCCCACCTTCATGGATAGTTCACGCTTGACCATTCATTCCGGGACGCACATATGATGTTCTCCTTCAAATGCATGACATGTTTTGAAGCCCCAAGGTAGAGTATGCCTTGGCATGCTACCTTGCCACCTGACAGAATGGGTTCTAATCTGTCAGGAGGCTGAAGGGAGATAGGAAAGTTTTCCCGCAGTGTCCTTTGGACATAGTGGGAAAACACATTGTCTTATGGGTTTGATAGTGGTTGCATCTATGGTTTCATTTTGTTTTTGGGGAGAATAATCCTCACTTTTTTATCTTTTCTAGCCGTTAGCCATCACCTTGGGCTTTTTACTTTGCAAAGGTATGTGAAGTCCTCTCAGACACCAAACACCACCTTGTTATCGGCTAAGAATCTTTTTGTAGCAGGCTTCCACAATCAGAGATTGGGTATTCTAAAAAAGATTCTTGACCGATTGTTTGGCTTACTGACCTTGGGACTTCCATTCTTTTAGCACGTAAAAAGGCTAAAGTGATGACGGTTATGCCGGAATGATTATAAAAAAAAGCTCGGATTCTTCTGAAAACAAAAGCTTGAAAAGGCAGTGAATCAGGAAATCCAGAATAAATTTTTTGAGTGTTGAACTTTAAATAGAAACAAGATGGAAGTATTTCTTTTTTATCGGACTGACAATTGGAACTCCCGTGAGAGCAAGGACTTGATTTACATCGGGACTAGCAAGGAGGCAAGTATCAAGAAGTTGATGAAGTTGGACAGCGAACCCATTACGGAGGAGCAAGCCGAGGACATCAGACGGATGAACCAAAGTCAGTGTAACAATGTGGGGTATGAATGGGAAGTGGAGGTTTGGACTCCGAACCATTTGAGCAGATAACTTTTTAAATGGAATTTTTATGGCAAGAGTGATAGATGAGGGCATGAAAGCCCAGTTGAGCAAGAAGCAGGGGTTCTTCTTGAAGTATTTTCCGGCAAGAATCCGCAATGTGGGTGAGGATGCCAAGGAAGCAAGAAAGCTTATCTATGCTTTCAAGGACGCTAGGGATGATGCCTACAAGCAGGTGGCGCAGATGGTGGATTCTTACTTGAAGAAAGAGTATGGCGAGGAGGTGAAGGACATGGTTTTCCTTTGCGTGCCTGCTAGTCGTCAGGAAGTAAACAGAAGCCGCTACAAGGAGTTCTGCAAGGAGGTGAGCCGATTGAGCGGTATTCAGAATGGTTATTCCCATCTTATCTTGATGGAGGACCGCTTGGCGATTCATGAACGCAGAAGAGGAGGAGAGAAGGAGATTACCAAGGTGAGCATCATGGACTTTGATAGGGCTTTCTTCAAGGGTAAGAAGGTACTCGTCTTTGATGACATCATCACCACCGGCGGCTCTTATGCCCTCTTTGCCGAGGAAGTGGAGAAGCATGGGGCTCAAGTGGTGGGAGGTCTGTTTTTGGCAAGAACACATTATAAATATAATAAGGTATGAAACTGATTTTGAGCAAGACACAGAGCGTTGCCTTTACGGGGCATCGCTCTATTGCTCCGGAGAAGGTTCCGGAGCTTAGACGGCAGGTGAGGGGAAAGATTAGGCCGCTTTACATGCTGGGTTTCAGAAACTTTGTCTCGGGCATGGCGATGGGCTTTGACATGTTGGCAGCCGAGGAGGTTATCAAGCTCAAGGAAGAGCTTTCAGAATTGAAATTGATTGCCGTTATTCCTTATCGGGGACAGAGTGAGAGGTGGGCTTATCAGCAGCGTCAGAGGTATCAGCGCATCCTTTCCAAGGCTGATGAGGAGATTCTTCTGAGTGAGGGATATTACAATGGGTGTCTGTTGAAGCGCAATGATTACATGTTGGATCATGTAAGCGGTATCATTGCCTATTTTGATGGCAAGCCTATGGGAGGTACTTTTTATACCTGCAGAAATGCCAGGGCTAAGGGTATAGATCTTATCAATCTTTATAGGCTGGTTTAGGAGGTTTCTCGCCAAAAGGCGAGGAACTTTTTGCGTTTGGGGGTATGTGAAAGGTTTGAGGTGCGCAAGCTGGCAAGTTGATACTCTAAACTCCTTGTCAAATAAGTCCCCCGAATTTAACATTTGAAATCTCGGACGTTAACATTTGAATGGCGCTATTATTTTATCTAGACCTTTAGCATAAACTGTTTATAAACAGATAGATGGCTTGCAATGATGTCTGATTTTTATTTTCGTTATCCTGCATAATAGGGTTTCCCCGAGATGTTAAATACAAAGTTAGATTTTGAAAACACCCCGTTTTGATGTTTTCTTTCTTAATTTTGCACCCAGAATCAAAATCGCATATTAAAATTGAAAAGGAATAAAATGAAGGTAAAAAAGTTAATAGTATTCGGGATGACCATGATGTTTGTATTGGTTTCTTGCAATCAACATCCATCCTTCTCTTCCTCCCAGGAAGCGTTGGATGGATGCAAGAAGCAGCTGCAGCTTTTGAAGCAGAAGCAGGATGCTTCCATCGAGGAGCTTTCCTCTCTCACCTCCACCTGGCTGGAGGTGCAGGATTCTGCCTACAGCGCTTTCGGCCGCGACTCTTCTCTCAACCTCAAGAGCCCGATGGCGGTGGCGTATTTCATGGTGTCGGATTCCATTCGGACAGAGATCAGCCGTCTGGCCTTTTCCAAGCCTCGCCAACTGCGCGAGGTGATGTATTTCAAGCAGCATACGGCCATGCAGAAGGAGAAGATGGAGAAGTTTGATATCTATCGGGATGCGGTGAAGTATTACGAGAAGCTGGATGATTATCCGATCTACTCCTCTCTTCAGGAGACGATGTCCGCCTATAGTAGTTTGCTCTCTTCTGCCAAGCCATTCAGGCAGGGGGATGAACTCATCAAGTTCATCGCCTTGGAGGACAAGTGTTTCAGGAGTCTGATGAAGTATCTGTCACAGGTGAAGCCGGAGGATCTCCAGCAGCTCACCCTTGCCACCACCCGGGTGTTTGACGGTCTCTACTCTTCGGTGGGAACCCAGGCAGATGAGGTGAACGACAGGACGATGCTTTATCTGAGCATGAGATTCAACCGACGCATTGTGCAGAATGCCTTGGCATGCAAGGACGATATCCTATCTAGGAAACGCCTGTCCACAGCGCAGAAAGCCAACTATCGGTGGATGCTCATTCAGCCGTTCATGGCCATCGATGACTACTCTGCAGCCGTGCTCACCAAGGAACAGGGAGAGCAGCTTCTCTCCCTCTCAGATGACCTGCCTGGACTGCTTGAAAGGTTAGATGCCAAGAAACATGTACAAGACAAGGAAAACAATTTGACAGAGGTGCTATCGGATTATTTCCTCAAATCATATCTATCATCCATACTTTAATGAATTCAAATGATCAATACGTTAAATGACTTCAAGCTTTTAGAAAGCGAGGAATTGAAGAATTTCATTGCAGAATTTCTCTTCAAGCTATATTGCAAGCTCCCGGAGCAGTTTAAGGAAAGTGCTTTACCTACCACCGAGAATGAAGATTTCGTGGAAGTTGTCATACCGACCCGCAGGCAGGTGATGATGGAAGACCTGGTGGATCTGCTGGAGAAGAAGGTAGGGCTTCATATCCTTTATGCCTCGAAGATGAAGTTCGGCAAGCATCTCAGGGCTGTGGCTTATTCCACACCGGTGGAGGGCAGCATGTTCATCGTCCATCTGGGCAGTGAGCAATATGGAATCCTGGATAGCATGACGGTTCACTTTTTCGACAGTGAAGAGATCATGCTGCTCTGCATTCATCGACTGCTCAGGGACAACACCCATGTGGAGGCAGAGGTCCTGGAATGCCAGAAGATGAACCAGATTCTCTCTCACTTCTTCTAACCGCATATAACTTCTAAAAATGGTGATGATTGTTTTAAAGGTGGTGTTGGCCCTGCTGCTGACCCTGGTGCCTTTTGTATTTCATTATGTGATCAAGCCCAAGGCTTCCAGCTCTCCGAAGTGGAGAAGTTTCTATAGCTTTCTATCTACCAAGATGCCTTGCATCAGGAGGAAGGCTGCCAAGGTGAAGGCATGGATTTCTTATGTCTATGGGAAGATGCACAGAAGCAGGAACGGAAGAAAATTCTTTATCTTGGTGCTTCTTGTCATGATGCTGGTTTTTCAGGTGGTGGATTATCATGCGGCAAGGCAGGCTTATCAGCTACTTGGGGAATCGTCTCTTCTGTCTGGGGCAATGAGTCTCACACCTTATCATATAAGAGTACCCTTTCTAGGTGAGGTCATGGTGCCGGGTTCGGGAAAGCTCTTGGAGAGCCTTCTTTACCCTTTTCTAACCCAGGCCTGGGTTTATGTCATTGCCCTGGGATCCACTATGATGCTGTTTTCCTATAGGCTTGCCGACAGGATTCTTCTAAGGATTCATGCAAGCAGCATCTTACAGATTTCCCTTGCTTCCGTAGCCATTCTGATGGTGGTGGTTTCCATGGGACGCAGCTTCCTGCTCTTTGAATTGCTCATGATGCTGCTCATGGCAGGCATCATTTTTCCCTTCCCTCAGCAGCCATCTTCACCCAGGGGAAAAGCAAGATGGCAGGACTTGGGTTCCGGGCAGCAGGAGAAGCAGGCAGCCTAGGATTTTCGGGAAGCTTATATCACATATTTATATTCTATCTAGTAGTTTTTCTAAGTTCAAACATTATATCCAAAAGTTATAACCAAATGGTAAAAGAAAATATAACCACTTCAGAGCTTCACGGCAAGAAGGATGGTTTCGTTATCAGGATGTCGTCAGAGCTCATGGCTTATCTTTGCAACGACTATGCTTATCGCAATCCCAACAGATTCTCCCGCCTGAAGGCCTTGCAGGATCTGCTCATCCGCTATCAGGAGGCCAAGCAGTCTTCTTCTCAAATGAACGTCAACATAGCCCAGCTTATCAAGGCCTGGGGATGGAGCCGTCCTTCGGTGCTGGCTTTTGTGGAGCAGCTCGAGAAGCTGGAGGTCCTGGAGGTATGCAACATGGTAACCAGCAAGGTCGTTCATCTGAAGCCTGGTCTCTTTAGCCCGGCTCTCTCTCCCTCTGACAGCATGTAGCTTCCATAGTCAGCCTTCTTTCCAGAAAGGATTTTAAGCGTTAATTTTGTTCTCGGCTTCGGCCAGGTGCCTTCCAGGTTGAGGTCAACTGCCCTACAATAGGGTACGTTTTTCCGGGTGGGCGCTTGCGCCGTAAGCCCTTTTTTCAACATCGGGGGGGAGCCTAATACCAAGTTTGTGACCAAACATGTTTCAAACACCCCTGTTTCAGGGGGACTTCGTGCGGCAAGCCGTGTTTTCATTAGGCTTAGGGACTATCTCCCTAAGAACCCTTTATTCCCCCTTTAAATTCAGTTTTTATGGCTAAGCAAGTATTGGATGTACATGCAGGTAAAGGCATGACCACTTCCCAGAGCAACGAGCATCTCCGTAATGCCAACACTGGCGAAAGATTGAAGAAGTGGAGTGGCAATTATGATCCCTCCCGGGAAAAGCTCAACTTTGAAGTGGGGCCGGGAGGCATCATCGTGCCGGTAGACAAGAAGTCTTCCATTCCCTCAAGAATCAAGAAGATATTGAAGCAGCGGGGGGTGGTTGACCCCAACAAGGGTTTGCCGGAGGCTAGATACAGGACTGTGGCAAACGTCATTTTGGGCGGGTCAAGAGACCAGATGCACCGTCTGGCGTTTGGATCTCAAGAGGTGAATCTGGAACCTGGTTCTGACAATGCGCATATCAGGAGAATGCCCGAGATTGAATCCTGGGCATTGGATATGTATAAATTTATGAGTAAAAAGTATGGTGAAAAGAATATCGCCGCCTTTATTGTACACCTGGATGAGAAGAATCCCCATATTCATTGTACGCTTCTTCCTATCACCGAGCAGAATAAGTTTTCATGGAGAAAGGTGATGGTGGGGGAGGAAAACAGCAAGATGGCATATAGCAGGAGGATGACCGAACTTCACAATGAAATCTCCCAAATCAATCTCTCCTATGGTTTGGAGCGTGGTGACAGGGTAGCGGAAACCGGAGCTAGGCATCGTACCATCGAGCAATATCATCAGGAGTTGAGAAAGAAGCTCCAGCAGGAAAACGAGCAGCTCTCTGAGACCATCGAGGGTAACCAGGGGGTTATCCAAGAGCAGCAGGCTACCTTAAGCGGTTTGGAGAAGGACATCAAGCATGCCACAGCCCGCTTCAAGGCTCTTCAGACCATGATTACCAATTTGGAGTCTAAGAAGAACAGGTTGCTGGAGGAGGTCGAGCAGCTCAATCAAGACCGTGAATCGGGCAAGATCAGTGCTGAGGAGGCAAAGGCGCGTCTTGAGAAAATACATCGTGAGCTTCGGGAAGTGGATGAGAAAATTGCCGACAAGACTCAAAAGCTCCATACTGCAGAGAGCCAGCTTGACCAGCTGCAGTCAAAGACCCACTCGGCAGAGAAGAAGTTTGAGGAGGTTCAGCAGAAGCTTCAGAAGGAGGTTCCTTCTCTCAGCAAGACTACCGTCAAGGAGATGCAGCAGATGGGCTACATGATGATGGCTACAGATGCCAAACGTCGGGCTGCAAAGTATAATGACTTCCTTTCCTCACTTCCTTCTGATCACAGAGATGTGGCGCTCCGGGCAGGAGATATTCTCTTTGATGGTTCCATAGCAGAAACCATCATGGACTGTGCTGCTCAGGTTACTTCCATTGCGGCTGCTCTTTATCTGGGCTATCTGGATGCTGCTACCAGGATCTCTCAATCCGGTGGTGGAGGTGGAAGCCCTGGTACTGGATGGGGCAAACGGGATGATGAGGATGACCTGGCTTTCCGTCAGCGTTGTTTCTTCATGGCCCTTCACATGATGCGCCCTGCACAGAAGCAGCAGAGGAAACGATAGAGTTTAGATTCTGGTTCTTGCCTTTTTGATGATGAATCATTAGATAGTTGTTCGGCTTGGGGGATGTATGGTCATCTTTCATGCCGAACAGCTATCTGTTTTTTGCCCCTTATAAGTAGGAACGGAAGTAGGCTAGACGCAGGAAGTCTTATAGCATTTAATCTCTCTTCTTTGTTATTCATCCATGTTGTCTGTTTTTGGCATATAATAAAAGGTAAATGGCTTTATAGTTTAAATTATATTACGATTTTCACTGTTTAATACACTTGCGCTTTTGTGGTTGTTTTTAGGTATAGATTCTCTTTTCTCTTAGATGCTAGTTTTATATCAATTCCAATGAATTGAAATCTCATCAAATTGTTCCTTCATAGAATCCCTATTATTGCAAAGTCTCGTTCCCGGTTATATGAACCTTAATACTGTTTTTAGTTACTGGCTTTAGCAAAATATGAAGATTTCTAAGAAAAATGACTACGCACAAGATGTTTTTTCAACCTGTGAAATGAATTTTCCTAGGTGTTTCTTAATTTTGCACCAGAAAATAAAAATACGGTTATGTTTTGAATAACTGCCGATTATCAGTTTCATGTTTAAAAATATAGAAATGAATACGTCAATTATAAAACGATTGAAGAAAATTGAAATTCGTTTGAATGAGGTCCTTGATGCAGATCTATTCAATGTTTCTGAGGCTGCCTTTGATGAATTACAATCAGAAGTAAGTTGCTTTGAGCAAGATTTGAATGAATTATTGGAGTTCCACGGAGAGCATCTACAGTTTTCTGAGCTGAAAAAAATCAGTTCTATTCAAAAGAAAATCAAGCAGGTGAAGAAAGGAAATGTTTTCTTTGACCCCGAACTTGAGAGAAGTATCATGTTCCCAAATAGGGAGGATGAGGAAGAAGATGATTTTGCCTTATAAATGTTCACATATGGATCAGCCTATATCATATAAAAAAGATATGGAGCAAATGGACTTGCTCCAAGCCTTTGAGATGATCGTAGATAAAGCCAAGGATTCTTCGCTGGGAGAGAAGTTTTACCAGGAGGCAGATTCCTATCTTGGTTTTGTTTCAGACAAGCTATGTATCTCCAAGCGAGCTAGTGCTATTATGGCTCTTTTTGCCGACCGGTGTTATGATACCCATATCCAGTTTTCTGACCTAATAGATTATCTGGATTGCAGAATTCTCACATTACTTCGATATACCACCGAGACACAGGAACTTATCGATAAGGAATATGTCTGTCAGAATCGGATAGAAGGACTCAACTATAGCATTCCTATGGAGGTAATGGAGGCATTCCAGCATAACCAGCAATATATTCCTTCGGATGTTGAAGATTTCACAGCCAGAGAACTGTTTGATAAGTTTGATGAACTTTTTTCGAAATGCCGCTGCGAAAAACTGAACAAACAGGTTTTGAGAAAGAAACTCAGAGCGCTGGTTGTCAAGAATAGCAACCTGGCATTTGTCAAGGCAATGGCATTGTATGATATAGATATGGAGGATAAAGACTTTCCGCTTTTCATCTTGCTGTGTACACTCTTTGTTATTGATGGCGATGATGACATCTGTTGCCATGACTTGGATTTCATCTATGAGGAAGGTGAGTCGGTCTGGCGATGGGCTAAGCGAGACCTTAGCCAAGGAAATCATCGTTTCTTGCAGAATAAGTTCATAGAATATACCAACGATGACGGCTTTGCCGACAGGGAATCCTTTAAGATTACAGACTGTGCAAAGAAGCTGCTCTTTTCTGAGATGAATCTTTCTGCTATGCGAGGCTCCCATCCTAAAGGTGGCATGTTGTCCTTTGAGAATATCAAGCCCAAAAAGCTGTTTTACAATGACAAGGAACGCAAACAGGTGGAAGAACTCGCAGCGCTCTTGGATGAAAAGAATTTCCAGGGTATCCGAAACCGCTTGAAGGAAACCAATTTCAGAAGTGGCTTTGCCTGCCTTTTCTATGGTGCACCAGGTACCGGAAAGACGGAGACGGTTCTTCAGATAGCCAGGAAAACGGGTCGTGACCTTATACAGGTTAACATCTCGGAAATCAAGAGCATGTGGGTAGGGGAGAGCGAAAAGAACATCAAGGGCGTCTTTGAAGATTACAGAAAGATGGTGAAACAATCGGCGAAGACTCCTATTCTGCTCTTCAATGAAGCGGATGCCATCATCGGCAAGCGTATGGTGGGTGCAGAGAAGGCTGTGGATAAACTGGAGAACAATATACAGAACATCATTCTTCAGGAGATAGAGCAGCTTGATGGCATTCTCATTGCCACAACCAATCTTGCCGAGAATATGGACAAGGCTTTCGAGCGTCGTTTCCTCTATAAAGTGAAGTTTGAAAAGCCTGATTTGCATGGTCGTTTACAGATTTGGCAAACGATGATACCATCTTTGAATGATGCTGATGCTTCTTTCCTTGCCGCTAGATATGATTTCTGTGGTGGAGAGATTGAGAACATTGCCCGCCATTATACCATCCAATCCATTTTGCATGGCAAACCGGCGGTTATGCTCAAATCTCTTGTCGGGTATTGCGATAGTGAAAGGCTGGAAGTAAGAACCCCCAAGAGAAAGGTTGGGTTCTGATGCATCACCCATAAAGAAAAGGCGGTAAATACGAAAAATGTATTTGCCACCTTTTTCTCCTAGTTTCAGATGATTGTATCTGATATTCCTTAATTGATTAAATCTGGTATTTCTTAGTGAGATTTCTCAATTTTTCGGCAATATCCTCCCTTAGCCATTGAGGTTCCAATACTTCCATGGTATCCATGTTGGAGAATATCTCCTGTTCAAAATCGAATTCAGGCTTCAGATGGTATTCAAAGATAGAATATTCATCTGTGCGCTCTGTTTCCTTTTGTGAGGTATGGAGAGGAAGGTTGCGGATATAGTTGCTTTGGAATGCATCCACCTTGAGTACCACCTTTTGCACCTCAGAGTCCTCGTTGTTGATGATGCCGAAGCAATCCTTGAAATATTCAGCAGGATCCAGATCCTCTGGCAATTTGAATGTTTCTTCAGAGATGGTGACATTTTCCATACGGTCGAGCGCATAACATCGGATGTCATCTGTGCCAGGACTGTATGCCACCACATACCAGCGCTTCTTGAAAGCCTTTACGAAATATGGATGAATGTCAAATTCATGATACTCCTCTTTATTGAAACTATAATAGGATATGGAGATGACATGGTTGTCACGCATCGCCTTGATGATGTCTTCCAGATAGTTTCTGCCAGAGGGCATATCTTCCAGGAGAACTCGTTCCTTGAGCTTGCGACTGTTGCCAACCATGGTATTGAGGGAGAAGGCATTGAGCATCCAGCTTTTGGCACTTCCTTTCTCAAAGCAGTCTCCATATTCAATGTAATAACGGTATCCGTTGCCACAGCTGATGCTGATTTCAAACAGTTCCTCGATGGAATGGAGGTTATTGATAAAGGTACGGCGAGAGAGTTCCGTTCCTTCGCTGAGATCTGAATCCTTCCATCTGCTTTGGATTTCCTTTAAGGTGATGCCTCCCCTTTTTCTGGCCCTATGGATGGTTTCCACCAGCCAGACATATTTATTCAATTGATTGATAGCCATATTATTTTATTTATTTCGTTTCTTATTATTTCGGTACAAAGATAACGGAAAGATAGGAAAAGATGTTGCACAAGTTGAATTGTTTTTTTAGTGTGAAGTGATTTTACACCTCTTTTTTCTATCTTTGCATCAAAAACAAAGAAAGAAATGATGAATTGTAACAGAAACAGACAAATGGTCAAGCGCCGTATCTATTCCTTTCAAATGGATGGCGAGAGTAGGGCAGAGGCTATCCTTCGTGCCTTTCAGCAATATACACTTGTAGATTGGGTATTATATAATAAGGTGTCCTTTCAGATTGTATCTTCTGTAGAGCACCCGTTATTGATGGGAGAACTTATTCAGCTCATGTCTATAGGGCAGTCATTTACGGATTCTGCCCAGGTGGAGTTTCTTCAAAAGATACAGGCAGGTGATGAGCAGAGACTTCTGCTTGTCATACTGGCGTATAGGGATGGAAATGAATCAACAGAATAATTTGTTTTTGGTGACGAAGTGTTGGGTAATCATGCTCTTATCTGTAGGTACATTACTTTAGCCTTCCTTATGATGCATTTTGGGCCTTTTTGTATAGTTTTCCATGCTTTTTGCGTCTATAAGTGATTTTTTTCTGTTTTTTATTTGGTGATTCTGAAAATAGTTATACCTTTGCAGTGGTTGGAGCCGTACTCTCTTTTTGAGACATGCGACTCTAACCTCCGGGCGGGGCTTCATGCCCCGTTTTATTTTTAAATTTCTTTTTTGTATGTTCTTTCAATATAATTGAGTCATGAATAACAATGTAGAAAAGCTATTAAACGAGATAGGTAAATTAGTGGTAGCTCAAAATGAGCGAACTAAAGAGCGATATTCCCATGGAGAATTGTTCAATGTGTTTAATATTTTAGGCTTAGAGTCCAAAGAAGTAAGGCTGCATTCTGCTCTTTTAGCAGAACTTCTCAGACCCAATGGCATGAGTGGAGTTGGAAATGCCTTTCAGAAAGCGTTTCTTGCTATCTTAGGGCTTCCTGAGAATTATATAGTTGATGGCAGGGTATCTGTAGAACTTTCCATTGGAACTACTACAGATTCAGAAAGAGGACGCATAGATATCATTATGGAGGATGGCAATCATGCCATCATTATCGAAAATAAGATTTATGCTCAGGATCAACCAGCACAACTTCTGAAATATACCAATTTCGCTAAAAACAATTACCCTTATGGCTACAGATTATTGTATCTCACTTTAGATGGGAAAGAGGCGAGTGATGATTCTGCTCAAGGATGTCCTTACCAGTGTATCTCTTACAAGAATGAAATTTCCAAATGGCTTGCGGAGTGTGCTAGAATATCTTTCGATCGTCCTTTGGTTAGGGAAACAATTAGACAATATATTAATTTAATCAAACAATTAACGAATCAAAGTATGGGAACGTTAGAAGACAATAAACTTGTAGAGTTAGTGGCAAGTCCTGAGCATGTAGCTGAGTATTTGATGATCATCAATAATCAGACGGCTATAGAAAATAAGATTCGGTTGGGATTTGTGACTGAAATAGAAAAAATGGCTTTGGATATGGGATATGAAATTATCCCTGTGGGAGATAAGAGAACTTATTTGTATGAAGGTTGGGGTGGCTATGCCTTGTTTAAATTACCTCAAAATGAAAGTATTTATTTTTATATTGGTGGTGATAATACCCGAAAGCGTGGTCATGCCTATGGATTGATTTCTCTTAAAGGGGCTCAGACTCCTGACTCGATAAAGGATGAAATCGGATGGACAGATGATTGTAGTTCCATTTGTTATACCAATTGTTTCCCTGGTGATTATTCTTTTGTTGCAGCAAAATGGCTGTGGGGGCCTAATGGTGAAGAATGGTGGCTATGGAACAGTGAAACTCTAGTTGCTATGGTTCCGCATAATAACCAATCATCTTTATTAGCTGATTTTTTAAAAACTAAAATGCTTGAGGCTAAGAATATTATTTTGAAATTGGGAAAATGACGGTTCATTTTAAAAAAGGTGTGCCTAGGTCTTATGGCACACCTTCTTAAAAAAGTGCCTGGTATATTCTTATTCCATCAAAGCTGCTCAATGTTTCTTCTGATCCACAGTTTGATGAACGGGTCGTTGAAAGATACGGTATCTCCATCCATATCTATGAAATCTTTAGCAATCAATGCCTTCTTGATACTCTGCACATTGGCTGAGTTTTCCAGGCGATACTCATTCAGTACCTCCCTACGGGAAAGTCCGGTATTGATGCCATTCGCCACCGCTATGAGGAAATTCTTCTGGTAAACCGTTATGTTTTCCATATCACGCTGATAGAACAGGCGATTTTGGTCCAAAAGTTCATCGATAGCTTGATCTATCATCTGATTTGTTACTTCAGGACTAGCCTTATACCAGGTGAGCCAGGCCAGATGTTGGACGGGCGAAGACTGGCTTTCCGAGACTTGGCAAATCTTAAGAGTCTGCTTCTCTTCTATATGCTTCCCTGTATTCTTGAACTTCTCGCAGATGAAAGGAATCCACTCTGTTTCCGGTATCTTGTCGAGAAACATGATGTCGCCAAACTTGTAGAATGGACATTCTGTGGTGTGGAACAACTTAGTCATCAGATGCTTCTTGCTTCCAAACATACAGTAAGTAGTCAACTTCTGGTGCTGCCATACTGTTCTCAGTTTCTTCTTCTTCTGGAAGGTAAGCGAGTCCTTGAAGTCAGCTATCTGCTGAAACTCATCAAAGCACACAACTACTTTTATGCCTTTCTTCTCTGCAATTTTCTCTGGCAGCTGCAAGATTTCCCTTTCAGGGTTATCCTTTGGATTCCAGGCAAAAGACAGGGAAAAGTCGTTCATAGGATCAGTACCGAAGGAGAACTTTGGAGTAATGTTGGAAAGAAAGGTTTTGGCCATCTGAACCCATTCGTCCCATCTGGAAGATGTCTGACGGATGGTTTCCGTTGCCAGTATCTTGCAAAACTCATAGTCGGATTTGCATGAGAATACATCAATAAAGATGAACTTCACATCTTTCCGTTTTGACTGGCTTATCTCTTTCTTGACAAGCGAAGTCTTTCCCCATCTTCTAGGAGAGATGATGATAGTATTGATGCCATGTGTAAGATTGGCTTCCAAACGCTTAGCATCGTTTATGCGGTCGGTGAAATATTCATCTTCCACAGCTCTACCGAATTCAAATGGATTTTCTATCATAATCGTTTCTTTTTTCGTTATTATTGAATGCAAAGATAGTAATAATCTTCTTAGTAAGAAACATTTTAGTAAGAACTTTATTACGAATTAATATTTTAGTTGTGATATTGGTTAATTATCTTTCCATATATTGCTTTTTACTGAAAATATATTGAAAATTAGCGAGATAGCAAAATATATCACATTTTTATGAGGGACTTTTTGAAAGATGAACACACTTTTATGAGGGACTTTTGGGGCAACATATACACTTTTATGAGGGACTTTCTGTTATGCTTTCAGGTCAGGAGGGTCTCAATTGTCCTTAGCAGCCTTTAATTGTTCAATAATTTAGGTATTCCAATTTACCTGTTGTTCAGATCTGGTTGCTTTTAAGTTTCAGGTTAACAAGCAGACTCAAAACCACATTTCTGTTTACCTTCAGGAATAATGTGGCTTTGAGTCTTTTTGTATTTTACTATTTGAGCAGCAGTACAGATGTGGCGTTGGGTATTTCCGTGGTTATTCTGTTTACTGTGTCGTACATCAGCTTGTTGAGCTTGTCATCAAGACTGGTCTTTTTCTCTGGGTGAAGTTGCTCTACCTTTTGGTCGTAGAACTCTGCCCATTCCTGTGCCCAAGCGAAGAGCTGCTCATCTACTGGTTTCAGGTTATGTTCGTTGCTTCTCTTTTTGAGTTCCAGCAGGTGAGCGATCTTTGCTTTCATGTCTGTATCCTCTACAGTGGCTTCAACCAGTTCTGTGAATCTTACAGGAGGGATGGTGCCTTTGTCGGATAACCATTTACATACAAGGATACCTCTGAGGTAGTAGAGGAATCTCTTCAATGGCAGTCCATAGTCCTTGATGTATCTGTCATTATGTTTCTTGTAGATATGGTTATAGTGGAACATGGCCTTCTCCTTGTTGAAATATTGGTCTTCCATTTGGCGGAGCTCGTTGATGAACGTTTCGTCCATTTGGTAGATGATAGGAGAGTGGAGCCATTCAAAGAGTGAAGGGTTGGAGCGTTTGAAGAGGCGAAGGGCTTTCTTCAGATTCCAGCCTGACATGTCCGTTTCATCAGGGAACATCTGCTCGATGGTATCCTTTTGCTCTTCGATATGGAAGTACCACTCTGGTTCATGGACATAGATGAAGCGTACATCCCAATCACTGTCAGGAGATGAGAAGCCCCATGCCCTGCTGCCAGATTCTACGGCATACAGTATCTTGATGTGGTGTTGCTCCTCGATTTCCCGAAGGTGTTTACTGATTCTTTCCTGGATTGCGTACTGCTCTGCCTGATTATTGTTTTGTTCCATCATTTCTTTCTTTTTAATTGTTGTCTTCATCGAAATCGATATGTTGTTCATACATATCTGCCATTTCCTTTGTCTTGTCTCTCATATAGCTTACGGCATTTCGTGGATAGATGACTCTTACTCCAGGACCATAGCTCATGAGGACGGAGTAGAGTTCGAAGTTGATGACCACGGAGATCTTGAAGATGCAGCTGCCGTCCTCATTCTGCCTGATCAGTTCCTGGCTATGATGAAGGGGCTTGGTCTTGATATATTTGCTTTGCTCAGGGGAAGCCCAGAACTTGATGGTGCGTGGCTTGTTGTCGATATTCTTGCTCACTCCTATGACATCATCAAAGAACTTTTCGCTATCGAACTTGGGATTCTCACGGAATGGCTCATTGATAGGCTCAATGGATACCATTCTGTCAAGAGCCAAGTTATACAGGACCAGGTCTTTCTTCACTGAGCCGAAAAGGAACCATCTGTTTCTGTATTCCTTCAGCAGGTAAGGGTAGAGGATGTATTCGTTTGCCTCCTTTGCGTTGAAAGACTGATACATGATTCTAAGCGTCTGCTTGTTGGCGATGTAATTGTAGAGAGGGTTCAGAAGTTCCAGTCCTTTGAGGTTTGGCATCATGTCAAAGTGGATGATGGGCTTTCTGTTGCTTCTGCTGATCGATAGCTTGTCTTGCAATCTTCCCACCACGTCTGCCATCTCCGAGAAATGGTCAAAGTCCTCCAGCTGCTTGAGCATTTCAACGGCTTCCTTCATGATTTCATAGTCGTTTTCAGACAGAGGCATGTCGAAGATGGAATAGTTGGGATCGGCATAGCGGTAGTATTTGCCGTCATATACTTCTATAGGGGCATTGTAGCCCAGTTTGTCACTGCGCATGATCTGCAGGTCGGCCTGCACGGTTCTTAATGACACTCCTTTAGAGATGCCTTCCATGTCATAGAGGGCATCACTGCAAGCATCCACCAGATTGTCGATAGTCCATCGGCGATACTTGTTTCTCAGGCAATTGTCTATAGTCTTGTACCTTATCAGGGCATTCTTGTTTGCTGGCATAAGCTATTCATTTAAAAGTTTGGTGCAAAGATAATAAATAACTCCGCAATCTATTTGCGTAGCCATGAATATTTAACTTTTTCCTGCAAAAAAACAAAAGGAGGACTCCTTTTCCTGAAGAGTCCTCCTACATTTGCCGATTAAATATATACATCCACGAAAGAATAAGTTCGTAAACGCTTTGTATTTTACCAATTGTCGTTCTCGTTGCCGGTAAGACCATTCTTGATACACTCCTCAATCTTGTCCATTACTACATTTGAGTAGGCATGTGCCATGATCAAGGCTTTGCAGGATGTCTTTTTATGGGAGTCTTTGGCTGCAAATGGGAAGCAGGAATCCAAGGTCCACTTTTCATCGGAACGAACTGGTGGAGTCTGGCTTCCTCCAAGAGCTGCCATCCATCCGCCGCCTACCATCTTGGTGACACTGTAGAAAGGTACAGTATAGGTAACTCTCACCTTTCCGTCCTTGATATCACACTTGATGACGGGTTTGATGCTCACGTTGTAGGCGTTGCTTCCACCTGTGTGTTGTGCGATGTCTGCTACATAACCTTGTGCGATGATGGTTCCCAGTTCCTTGTCATTGAGTTTGATCACAGAGTTGGCGTCATTGAAGGTGGCAGTGAACCAATAATTGAGAAGAACATAGAGCTGTGCCTTGCTTTGGCTTGGTGCTTCCATGACCTGTACATAGTCGATGGCGTTGTTCTTGTCAAGAGTGAGTTGCTTGCCAAGATTAGAGGCAGCTTCTACCCATTTGTCTCCATATTTCTCCTTGGCATACTTCTCTAGTTCCTCTGCTCTGAGAATCTGGGCGTTTGCTGAAATTACAGCTGTTAGCAAAAGTGCTAATGACATTATTACCTTTTTCATTGTTTACCTTGTTTTATGAATGTGAATCGTTTATCTCGCTTCTGACAGATTATCTTCCATTATCATGGTCATGAATCCATGCTTTCTGTTCATAACTGAGTCTATCCCAGTTGGTACGTGGCTTTCTTTTGTCGGTGTGGGTGATGGCTTTGCCAAAACCCTTAAATAACCATGCAAAGAACAAAACTAAAAAAATACTTCCCATAAAATTAAATATGTTTGTCAGCACCTTGGAACCATTCCTCGGTTTCTCTGAATCTTATTATTATAAATAGGTGTTAGCTATGCAGGGAATTTGTATAGAGATACATTCCTGCAAGATTCAATGAACTGTCATAGTTCATCATTGCATACTTTCTGTGTTTCTAACGATCTTGGCGATATGTATCATTACTATGTTCCATAGCTTTACCAAAACCCTTGAAGAAATTAGCAAAAAACAGTAATAAGAAAATTACTCCCATGTTATGAATGTTATTAGTCAGTACCTTGGAACCATTCCTCGGTTTCTCTGAATCACGATGCAAAGGTACGGGCGTTCTGTGCAGTCAATCTGCATAGAAAAATATTTCTAAGAAAATGAATAAAAAAAGAGAAAAAATCGCTTTTAATGCCATTAGCGATGTCTCTTTTATGTTCAAAGTGTGATGTCATTTAATCGTGTTCATCGATAAGAAATTTGCTCAGTGATGTATTGTTGATAGGAGAATTGGAATATAGTTTTGCCTGATGTAGTTTCAGGCAAAGCTAGTTTTAGTAGAATTTTAGGTGGCTAGTTACATATATCTTGACGTTTGTCGGAAACTTTCACGATGACTTAGTTATAAAGTTCACTAAAATAAAAAGGCTCATCACGACACCCGCCATTTATGATAATCAATGTTAATCTTTACCTACTTTCTTTGTAACTGCAAAATAATTATTGTATATTTGCAGCGTGAGGGATGGGTTAACCTTCAGAGACCCGCTCTTATTCCAGCCAGGCTTTTTTAGTCTGGCTTTTTTGTTAGCCTAAGTGAGTGGAAGTTTCATCCATTCTTCTTGCCTCTTCAAACTTTTCCTTCATCGTGTGGTTACCGCGAGTGAGTTTCTTGATACTCAGGTCTTCCGTGTCATTGTTAGCCAAGCGAAGGTAGTTCTCTGAGCTGAGGAGATTATCCTTCATCTTCTGGAGAGACTTGATGGTCTTGTCGATCTCTTCAATGGCCTTGTTGAATTTTTCGCTGGCTTTCTGATAGTGACCGGCGAATTTGTCACGGAAGGCATTGACCTTGTTTTCAAAGTTGGTAACATCCACACTTTGCTGGCGAGCCAAAATGAGTTCCTTCTGGTACTCTATGCTCTTCTTGGATGCCTGGGTGAGGAGTGAGATCAGTGGCATGAAGAACTGAGGACGGATTACATACATCTTCGGATACTTGTAGGAAACATCAACGATACCTTCGTTATATAGCTCACTGTTTGGTTCCAGGAGAGAGACCAAAACCGCATACTCGCAGCCTTTTTCTTTTCTGTCTTTGTCGAGCTTGGCAAAGAAGTCCTCGTTTTTATGCTTTGTAGCCGTGGTTTCCATCTCGTTTTTCATTTCAAACATGATGGAAATGTACTCTACGCCATCTGCTGTGTCTCGGAAGATGAAATCTCCCTTACTGCCGCCACTTGCATCATTGTCCTTTTCAAAGTAGGCGCATGGGTACATCATGCTTCTTACTCTGTTGAACTCAGTGCTGCAGTGAACCTCCAGGCTCTCTCCAATCATCTTGGTGGACATGTGGGCTTTCAGCTCCTTGTAGTGATCTACTTCCTCCTGCTTGAGCTTCAGTCGGCTTTGAAAGTCTTCTTTCAGGTTCTTTTCCTTGATGATTGCTTCCTTCTGGGCCAGCTCCATATCTCCCTTGAGTTTCTGAATCTCCTGTTCCTTCTTCTGGAGGAAATCCTTGCTCTTATTCTGCTCCTCCAGGATGGCAACCTTTAATTTGCTCTCGTTAGAGGACAGCTGTGTCTGCAAGGCTGCGATTTCCTTATCCTTTTTGGCAATCTCTTTTGCCAGGCTGAGCTGGTTGGTATTCTCAATACCTTCTAGTTGGCTCTGAAGCTTGGCAATCTCAGCATCTTTCTGGGTAAGGTTGAGCTCTTTCTCAGAAAGCAGTTTCTGATAGTTCTGTTCTGCTTTCAAGGTCTCAGCCTTTTGCTCAGCCTTCTGCTGTTTCTCGAGTTCCTTCATGCGTCGTTCTACCTCCTGGTTAAACTCTGCATTCTTGACTTGGCCAACAATAGCAGCATAGTCTGCTTCATCTACCTTGAAGACGTTGCCGCATTTAGGGCATTTCAGTTCTTTCATATCGTATATTTTAATCTGTTATTTGATTGAATTGTCTATATTAAGTAAGGATTGATCACTTTCGGAACTTTCCATCTGGTTCCGGAAGGTATCTTCCTGCTATTTCTGTTTTAGCAAAGGGTATGCCAAATATAATTTTCTGCCAAAGGTGAGTCGGAGAAGTAGCAGGAAAGGAATTTTACTGTTCTTATTCCCGGTCACCTACCATGTTGGTTAGAATATATAGTCAGATTTTCTCCATTTGCTATACGATCCATAGTTCATCGTCAAAGAAGTCCTTCTCGCCCAGTTTCTCACCAATCGCTTTGTATGGCAATTGGCTGCAGCTAGGGCAGATGCAGTGGAAGTGTTTCCAGACGTTGTCTCCGTTCTTGCATTTTTGATCGGTTCTTCTTGGAATGAAGCGTACAAAATGATTGTTCTGCTCACAATCCTCTCTCCATATCTTCTTGTAGTTATAGCCGCAGATCTCACAAGTTCCTTCAGTAACTTTGGATAGGTATTCTTCAAGTCGATCAGGGATATAGCCAGCAGTAAATGCCTTACCTGCTCTTTGAGAGTCCAATACATTATAGTACTTATAGACGTATTCAGCCCACATTTTTTCAAGCTTGAAAGCCATACTATCCTCGATGGCTCTTCCGCTATGTCCACCCGTCCAGTCAAATTCTGGCATGGCTTCTTTGAGTTCCTGGGTGGATATGTAAGGGGCTGTCTCTATGTCAACGATGCATTCACAAAACAGGTCGGCATAATAAACTTCACGATCTTTTCCACTCCAGTCCTTATCTTTATAAGGATTAGATTGGATAGTTCCAGCCATGACGATGCCAGTTTTTCCTTCTCCGACCTTTACCATGAAGAATCGATCTCCATCTTTTACCTGCTCATGGTCCCATATAGACCAGTTGAGGTTTAGATATTCGTTGGGACAGTCTTCTTCATTATAGCTGTCCAATACTTGGATGCACTTGCTCAAGTCTTCCTTATGGAAGCTTGAAATAGCTGGATTCCACATTAAAACAACAGTCTTCATCTTTTTGATATTTTTAGTTCAACAAAGTTCTGATTAATATTTAAGTTGCAATTGTCAAGCAACTATGGTTTATCGATTTAGATGCATTTTCATACTAGCCTCCTTTTTACCTTACCTTGGGACAATCCCTTGGCTTCTCGGTTTGATGTTGCAAAGGTAATAAGTATGTGTGCAGTCTATCTGCGCAGGAAAAGAAATGTGAAAAAAAAGCTTGGAAATGTTTTTTGGGGCATTAGAGAAATGATAGTTGCATAGTCTTTGTGCCATGCGTAGCACTCTAATCGGTACCAATATATCACTCCAATCGGTACCACTGTAGCGCAGTAACCGGTACCAAGTTTCCTTTGAATATCTCTGAAATTTTTGTGGGTTCTTCAACGTATCTTTGAAAAACTCCGAAAATCTTGCAGAATTTTGGAGAGTTCTACAAGATTTTCGGAGAATATGCAAGACGGTGTTTGCTGATGGCTTTACTGTACAAAAGTACCATGGTTTAGTGGCGTATTCTGCGCAGATAAATATTTCTTGAGATTTTCTTCAATTTTTTCCTTAATTGTGTCTCTCAGGCTTTGAGGCGAAAGAACTTCTACGTCTGGTATGAACGAGAGTATCAGCTGGTCCAACTCCTTGTTGGGCTTGACCTTGATGGTGATGGTTCTTTCTTCCAGATTAACTTCCTGTGATTGGTGGAGAGGTTTGGATACAATATAAGGAAAACGATTTTCCGAGAATCTAAGTACCACGGTTTCGATGTCCCCCTTCGGTACCGTTACTCCAATAACGTCGTCGAAATAGGTGTCGAAATTGATCTGAGTATTATTGCAGAACGGAACATCTACTTTCTTGAATGAAACGATTCTGTCTAATGCATAATTGCCGATTGTATCATATTCGGCGCTTTTTCCGAGCAGGAACCATCTGTTATTATATTGCTTCACGTAGTAGGGATGGCATATGGTCTCGAACTCATGACCTTTGAATGTGCGATAGTGAAGTTTGAGAGGTTGGTGGTTTACTGTGGCATCTATGATATCCGAAAGATGTTCCAATCCCTGGAGTTTATCATTTTGCTCAAAGGAAATGAGATTCTCCGCATTGGCCTTTACCCCAAAGCGGTATTCCAAATTGGAGATGACCTCTTCAAGCCATGCATTGGCTGGTGTTCCTCTATAACGTCCCAGCATTTGAATGGTTGAACGTAGATTATTCACCTCCTCGATGGACATATCATTATTATATATGGTGAAGTTAGGGTCTTCATATCTATAATAGTGTTCTTTGCCCACTGCCATGGGATAGGCCTTTATAGGTGCATCAAAGGTTACTCTATCGCGCATATACTTAATGTCAGCACGTATTTGGCGAGTACTCACTTCGATACCTGTCAGGTCATAGAGGGCGTCATTTACCTTCTCTTTGAGGTCCTCGAAAGTATATTTATGCTTAAAGTCACTGAAGCATCTGTCTAGTATTTGATATCTGAGTTGGGCATTTTTATTTGTTGGCATGATTGTCTGCTATTATCGTTACTATTATGAAGGTTTGTTGCCTTCGTCAAGTCAGAAGAACCTTGTCTATATTGACCGCTACAAAGATAATCAAAAAAACACAGATAGGATATGATCTCTTAAGAAATTAAGAGTTTTTATACTTCTGTGCAGTATTTGTGCACTGAATTTCATCTCTTTTGATTTTGTGTTGCTCTTTCATGGATAAAAAAATAGTGCCCAGCTTATGGCTGGACACCATTTTCTTACTTTTCTTTTGCAGCTATGGTATATAAGATACCTCCGCTTCTGATTACTTTATTATGCAAGGCAAGGCTCTGCCCCAAATTATTCTTGATCTCGCTATAGGTGATACCTGGATTGATGCTTCGATCCAAGTCCCAGCCGTATGCAATACCTCCATCAGGTCGTATGCTGACATCGTACTTTTCTGATTGAATGGTGAGTGAGCGGTAATGCGGGAGAAGCTCGTATTTGATTTCTACCGGTGTGTTCGCAATCTCACTCATACATTTTTGGAGGAATTGGTCACAATCATTTCTCTTCTTGAAATTCTTTTCCAGAGTGAATGTGTCATCATCTTCAATGTCATAATAGGTTGGAACATAACCTGCATTCTCTTTGCTGGAACGCATGATGGTTAGTCGATCAACTTTCAGTCCATATCTTCTTTTGAGCTGCTTGATCAGACTGGCCAGCAAGATACAACCTAAAGGAGAGTTTAGATATCTATCCGAATAGTTCATGCGTACATGCTGCATACTAGATAAATATTTGCCTATTTGCTCCCATTGAGTTGGGTTACTGTCAACAATTCCGTCTAGAAGGGTATTTGAATCCAGATCTTTCGTAATATACTCTTCGAACATTTGGCTATTTGAAGTAGTCAACTCATGGATGATAGCTTCCTTATCAATCTTTTCAACAGTAAATTTCGGAAAATCTTCTGTTGAAATGAAGATGTTGGCAGCTTGTCCCCAGCTATCATTGAAATCATTACATGCCTCATTGCTGAAATAGATTTTGTGCTCTCCGCTTTTGAAGCTCAGCATGATGAGTGGATGAACATCCTTTTGATCAGTCATGACATAGATATCCTCCTTGTAGAGCATGTTGAGAGCAGAAGTGAGCTGGTTGGCAGGAAGTAGTTTGAAATTTATCTTCTTGTCGAGAACATAGTTTATCTTTATATCATTTAATGACAACTCCTTTATGTTATGTGCAAATGGGAATGTGTCTGCTTCCCAATTCTCTACTTTGCCTGATATGAATATGGAGAGAGAGTCCAGCATATTGCTTCTCATAAGATGGTAGAGTTCTGTAGTTAAATCAGAAGTTACCTTCTTTGCATCAGGACATATCTTCTTGATGTTGTCATCTACTTCTCTGCTTTCCACTTCCATGGTGAGCCATGAAAGGGCTGCATGACGGTCCAGGTAGTTGAGATACCATTGGGTGTTTCTGTCAATTAAGCAATTAGTACAAGCTTTATCGCAGTTACAACCTTTCAGTGCATCGTATGCAGCTTTGAAAACTTCATCTTTATAATCAAAGAGCAGTGGAGAATAGCCGGAGCCGCCAAGAGCTGTATCATAGATGAAGATGGAATTATAGCTCTCATTATAACCAAAGTCTATTTCTCCATCATTGATGCCAAGTATCTCTGTGAGTTTTCTGCTGAGGATTGCTCCCAGGGAATAGAGTGTATTGGGGTCAATGATAGGGTTGGAGTTGACATCATAGAACTTAATCTCTACCAGGTCTGTTTGATAGCGTCCTACAAGAAGTACATTTCTTCTGATATTTGCTCCATCGTTTTCCGTACCTTGGCACTCTTTGCCTGCCAGGAGATGCTTATGAAGTGCTAAAGGATGCTTGTCATCTGATGCTCCTGCAAATCCGTCTTCTACCTTCATTCTACCACAATATGGGCACAAAGCATATCCATATCCCTTTCCTTTGTTGTAGAACAGAATCTCAGAACCGTTTGCTCCACTTCTCATCTTGAACTTAATGTCATGTTCGTTTTCCGACCATGGTTCCATTTTCAGGAGAACTGGTTGAATAAGATTCATGGCATTGTCATTTTTAAGGACACGAGTGGGCTTGGAATCCCAGCCCACAGTGAATCCTGCCGGTTCAACAATTTCTGTGAAGTGGTTGGTTCCGATGGTCATATTTGAGAGTCCGTGCATCGTTCCCAGCTGGTGGCATGAAGGACATTCATCCAAAGGTTTGCCATATACGATTGTTGTATAGTGGCAGTGGTCGCAATATTGGATGACATTCTTCTTTGTGCTGTCAAAGCGTGATTTTAGTGTGATACCACTAGGTTCATAACACCATTCGTTGATAATGACTTTATTGCCGGGAGCATATGCTGAAACGGCGTGGCTCATGTGTAATGTTGGCATCTTAGCTCCTGTTTTGCCTGCTCTGTCCAGATCTGAGGTGAATTCTACCAGTCCTGTTGGAATACCTGCTGATGGCAGGAAATTGTTCTCAGCCAGCCATGGCATAAGAGAAGAATTGACAAAGTTATTTTTACTGTTTGTCACGGCATATCGTTGACGGGCTGGCGCTCCTTCTGTGTCCTCGATAATCTTATCATAGATTTCTACTCTTTCTACATACTCTTTTTTAAGCTTCAGAATCTTTGCCTTACACTTTTGGGTTGAACTCTCCAAATCTTGAACGGCCAGGATGCTTCCTTTGACTAGTTCTGCATATTTGGGCAATAAGGCCTGGTAATGGCTCTGGTGATTAAGTATGTCGTCGAGGAAATCACAGAAGAGGTCGCATGATGAAACATCTCCACCGAAGAAGTTTTCGATGGTAGCTTTCACTCTGATTCCGCCTCTGGAAGCAACATATGTAGAGAAAAGATAGCTATTGACCTGACGCTGGATGATTTGCACACTTTCCAGTCTTACCTGTGCCATTTGAGTTATGTGTGCCATTGACCAACCTGGATTATTCCAGGCTGACATACCTATCGGATTAGGGGCACAGAAGGTTAAGGCCAACGCTTTTGTTTCCATGCGTCGTCCTGCTCGTCCTGCTCTTTGGAGATAATTTGCAGGTTTTGGTGGTACATCATTCATTACAACCTCAGAGATGCCTTTCAAATCCACACCCATTTCCATGGTTGTTGAACAGGAGAGGATATTGAGGTAGCCTTTATTAAACTGCTCCTCGTATTTGTCCAGTACCTGTCTTTGCTGCTGACCGGAATGCTCACCTGCAATGAAGATTGGTTGCATATGCAGTATGTTTATTATAAGGTTGTTGAGCAATCCTCTATTCTTGATCTCTTGGAGGTTTTTATTAACCCAATCTGTTATATCCTGGTCACTTACGCTCTTTATCCCATCACTTGTTTTCTTTTGGCGCTTAGGATATGGGAACATAGGAAAATGCAACTCAGAAGATTCATCAATCTTAAATCGGTCAAAGTTTGATTTTGATATATATCCGCTTATTCTTGGGCTGAAACCTCTGAACAGGGTGTCAACAAACACATTGTCCACAGGGCATACGTATGCCTTGTCCATGAGTTGTATTTTTACCTTATCCTTATCTAATAAGTCCAGAATGTATCCATGTTTCTCCCTGTCAACTTCTTCCAGCACATTTTGGGTGAGGTATTTCCATGCGTCTTGTAAGATGCTATTTATCAGATCTATATTTTCCTGGTTAAGCTCTTTTGTGGAGTTGATATTCAAGGCTGCACACAAAAGAAGAACAATCCTGTTCTGGCTTTCTTTTACTTTACCCTTTTCAGACAGAGTTACCGTTTGCCATTTGCTTACCTTTCTATTCCCATAGTGGGCGTCTGACCTTGATGGATAAATTGGAGAACTGAAATCTGTTTGTGTTAAGAAAAATTTATAGCTTTCCGAGAGGGCATAGTGACGGTTGCCTCTGATGTAATAATCAAGGCATATTTTGAGAAAGTCCTGCCAATCCGAGTCAGTAAAGCTTCTGGCGGCCAATTTTGTAGGAACTTTGGCACCTTTTAATGTAGGGTATACAACTTTCACCAATCCCAGGGTCTCCAAGGAATTGGAATGCTTTGGTATCCATCCAAACTGGTCAACATAGAGGGCACGAAGGTAGTTGGTAGGTTTGAAATCAATACCGTTAACCCCTCTGCTTCTTGCCTCTCCAAGATGTTTGAACATCTTCTTGAGCTCTATATTTTTCTCTAGTGACTTTTCAATACTCTCCCATGAGACAGGAGTAGGGGATGGGTCCTTGCTGTTTCCCATTCTCTTGTCTTCCAGATTCTTGAATAAAGGCATTAATGGAGCTGGAATCATAGGCATAGTCTTGAATGCCTGATATTGCGCTTCTTCTTCTTTGCTTAATCCTCCTCCTGGGTTGTAATCCTGAAGCCTGACTTCGCAAAGGTTGTGATATATTGCCGTACGAATCCAGTTACGTTCCACATCTTGATTGAGAGTCATTGCAGATTTTGCCGTGTTTTGGCGGCTATCTGTAAATGTAATGAACTTTCTTCCTTCGTATATCAACTCCAAGTCATTCTGATCTGCAGCAGGTTCTGCATTGTCTAGCAATATTGGTGCTAAAATACGGCCCATGAAGGTTGCACTGGCACGGAAATATTGGATTTTTCCAAAGTCAATGCTTCCTCCACAGTGTGGGCATACGTTTTTACCATATTGATCCCAGCACTCCTTATAACCGTTGCCATCATCGTTTTTAATTGCATTAATTCTAGAAACATCTGTACTTATTGTAAAGACGTTTTCTTGTACATTGTTTCTTGGACATTTATTTGGCTCCTTTGCCAATATGAATGGTGAATAGGGACTGTTGCTCTTTTCAGATTTAGCATCCTCGTGGGTATCTTCTTCATCTGAAACGTAATCAAATATATCACTATTGAGTTTTGTAGTATTCACTCTCATGCGGAATGCTTCATTCTTATCATTACTTTGTTCTCCAACCAGCAGTGTTCCTCCACAGTGTGGACATGTCGCTATTTCCAAAAGAGGTTTTTGGCAAGATGGACAGGTAGTGTTCTGGTAGGTGGTTAGGGATCCGAAGTTGATGCTGCTACCTTTATGGGTTTTACAATCCGGATTGGTGCAGACATAGATGCCTCTAATGGATCGAATGAAGAAATGGATACGTGAAGGCAATAGGGCACCTGCTGAACCATCTAGATTCAGCCCCATTATTTTTTCACCAAGCTTGTTTACAAGTCTCAGGCTTTCTTCCCTTGATAGCTTCTTGTTGAAGACATTAGATATGGCGCTAAGTGCCAATGATGGCTCTTTGTTTATCTTTTTTCTTAAGCCCTCAATATCTCCAATCGTTGCCTTTCCTGAGAATTCTTTGTTTATTTCACCTAATAGATCAGCACATGCAGAGTTGTTTAAATCGGGTATAATTCGTTTGCCATCAATAATTTCTATATCTGATGCTGCTTTGCCAGTGATGTCCGATACGAACTGTTTCAGCTCTGTTGCTGTCTTAGGATCTTTTGGGTCACCAATTGTTGCAGAAGTCAGGGCAAAGTTTACCTGTTCTATGGTGACTCCAAAAGCATCCAGAATTCTTCTTATCTGGAGAGAAAGCTCTGCTGCAGAAGATCCTGTATAAGTATGGGCTTCATCCAGTAATATCCATCTCAATTTACCTTGTGATTTCTTAAGAATACTTTGGTCTTCCGGTCTTACCAACATGTAGTTAAGCATTGTTGGATTAGTAAAAAGAATCTGAGGTGGTGTTTCCCTTATTTGTCTTCGAGACAAGAGCTGGGGATGAGCTTGTAATGCCTTGTTTCTTTGTATGTCCTCAGGGGTGTCACCATTGTATATGGCATAGGTGACCTTTGGTGAAAGTGCAGAACACCAGGCATGTACTCTTCGTTGCTGGTTTTTCATCAGGGCATTCAGAGGGTAGATGAAGATGGCTTGCACCCCTTCATTTACTACTGTACTCTTCTGACGATACAGATCCTGTATGACAGGAATCATGAAGCATTCAGTCTTTCCTGAACCCGTTCCAGAAGTTACTACAATGGTCTTCTTGTCATTGAGCAATGTCTTCCAGCTGTTAGTTTGATGGGTATATGGAGCTCTATCCAGAGGAAAGCGATATTCTTCATCTTCTATGCTTCCTATGGCTCTAACAAATTTTTCGTCTAGAACATGCTGTTTGGTTGCATGTTCAAGAAACGTCATGGAAGAGCTTTTCCATGGAAAAATTGTCTGAAAGACAGGAGGGGCAATGAGAGGCTCCTTCTGTGTCAGGAGTTCTCTCAGATAGTTTTGCTCTTCCTTATGACCAGGTACCCATGTAGAAACCAAAGAATCTACGAGTGCCTTGTTTGCGTCTGTGTAGAATTTAGCGTAATCCATTATATTTCTTGTTTAATATCTTCAATGCTTTTGTAAATATATACGAATACATCGTGGTGAAGTATGTCCTATAGAAATTGATGATTCTTCTAAGTCGGATATTTTCTTCACTTTTATCTGTCCAGATATCCTTTCCTTCCCCATATGCATACTCTGCTGCAATGATTGGAGATTTTAGAAAGGTGAATTGGTATCCCGTTATGCCTTGACAGGCATTCGGGACAAAATAATTCGCTTCCAGTTTTATGGTTATATACGGCAGGTCTGCATTGTTGTCATTCTTTCCCAAAATCCTAGAGCGTAAATCCAATATTTCTCTTTTAGAGAATAAATCCTCTGTTTCACTTAATTCTCCTGAAATGAATTTCTTAACATCCTCAGTATATTCAGAGTCTAATGTTGTTTTCAGCATTTCCTCCAAGTAGGTCATGAAAAGAGGCATGAGAGTCATAGCTATATTTATGTCAATGGTACTATACATCTCGAAGATTCTGTCTATTGCTCTTTGCCAGTCTTCTTGTTTAATCCAATGAATTCCTATAGCGTATTCATGTTCTAGTCTGCTTACTTCAGCGGTGAAAATATGATTCTTGCCAGCAAGAAACATTACTAGAATGAATCTTGTAAGAAGGCTAGGATCCTCTGCAATGGTACTGATGCATTCAAATACCTTGAACGGAAGATGGTATTCTGCTGCTATCTCAAAATACCTGGTAGCACTTTTCCAATGAGGACCATTGTCCAGTCTCTCAGATTCCAGGAATCTTTTCCATCTTACGGTAGTAGCGTCTGTATTCTCATCTTCAATATCTTCTGGTACATCTTCTTCCAGATGAATGACTTTTGGTATCATCTGCTTTTCTTCATATTTGTCAGAGAATATGACGTAGGTATTCGAGTCATGGTTAGACCAACTGCTGCTGATGTTACCATCCGTGCAATAGCCTGAATCTATTATCTCAATACTGGAGTCTGGTATATTTATACCTATAGGAAGGGCCATGACTTTTCCCTTGTATTCTTCTTCTTCCGAATAAGAGGCATCGATATTGAAGACTCTAATTTGTTTTTTATATTCCAATTCGTCATATGACGTACCATATATGTAGCGTTTTATTTTGATGGAAATACCCTCCAAAGAGAAAAGAATATGACTGTTGATATCATCATATTCATCTACATAGAGGTCATAGATTCTTCTGATGGATTCTTCGAAGTTACTCAACGGTATGATACCTTCCGGAAATTTTCCGGTGATGCAAACTTCTGATTCTATGCCTTTTGAATCAATATAGCTGATTCGGTACTTGTTCTCTCTATTTCCATGAGTGATAATACGATAGCTGGTGAGGTCATTTACAGATATAATCTCTCCTTGTTTGACGTGATGGTTCTGTGAATCCAGAATTGATAGTCCTATGAATGGTGCTGGAATTTCTATTTTCAAAGATGGCATGCCAGCTATCAGGATCCTAAATCCTACTGTTGGACATATCTTTCCGCTCTCATTACGCTCAATATGCCATCTGTTTTCAGATATAGAGTGTACTGAAAAGTTTTCGTTTTTTTCCATCACAACTTTTCCTCTGCTATTGTGACATGATATCGTTGCAGAGGTTATGGTTTCATTTGAAGATTCAAATGTCAAGTTACCGATGGAATAGAATGACTCTATCAAAGTATGATTGTCCGGCAGGTCAATCTTGATCTCAATCCATCCAAATGGTAATATATGGCTTCTTGAAATTTTATGCCATATCTTTTCGGTTCTCAATCTGTAATATACGCAATATTGTTTTGATTCGACAGGTTGCCCACTTTCATTCCAAACGGAAATATATGGACACCTGTTAAGCAACTTATAGTTACTGCTTTCTAACCATCCAATGAAGATACCACCAAATTCTACAGAATACTTTGTAAATGTGTTGGTGAATGTCATACGATCAGATGTTGCAGAATTTACCAGTTCCAAAGATTCAGAGAATTCATAGCAAACCACCTCAGTATGATCATACAGTTCAAATATTTTTAAATTCTCTGCATGAACCGCTTCCCATTCTTTGGTGACCAAAATAACGTTACTCTCAGCTTTTCTTCCTCTTTGCTGGATGTATATGTTGTTCGTCTTTTGGAACTGTTGAGGGGTAGAGAACTCTGGTGGATAGCAATTCAGCGCATTGATAAAAAGACATTCTCCTTCATTGGAGATAAGCTTCAATTCAATATATGATTCTCCCTTCCATGAAAATTTTCTTTTTTCAAAGTTCATACAGTGGTAGATTCCGTTCTGGATACCACTTTCACTTTCCTCAAGCTTGCTACGTTTATATGTTGCAACGTATTGTTGATTAACAAATAAGTCGAATGAGAAAGTTTCTTCACAATTCAGTCCGGCTATGGTTCTACTGCTGATGTTGATAGAATGATTCAGACAATAATATAATTCCACCATGTCGTTCTTAAATTGTACTTCCCAGTTGAAAGACAGAGGTTTACGGCTATGTCCCGTTTTTGCTTCTGATGCAGTTCGCTTCAAAGAGCTTGTCAGTTCATGAAGTTCCCCGTCTTTGTTGGAATCGTATGGTAAAAGATCTTCACGGTCTTCTACTATAGCATGTGCAATTTGGGTGGAAATTTCGTATATGCTATCATTTTTGAATGATTTCGGTAAGTAGGAAACACAGCTCATAGTTGCTATATTTGCAGTATTCAAGTCAATATTGAGACTGCTGTATTCTTCCACTAGATGGCGTAAGAATTCTTTATATCCACTAAAATTGGTCTTGTTATTTACGACATAGCCTATAGGCAGACCTCCTTGCATCAAAAGAGATCTGAAATAATGATATCTATTGTCATGGATGAAGTGAAACCCCCATCTCTTATAAGCCAGTCTTGCCGATTTATATAAGTCATCACTGAAGCTTTTTGGAATATTAATGCTTTCAGCGATAGCTTCACTTGAAGGAGAACCGCCATCGTAGATTTTTTGCCACCATATGGCATAATACAATGCAGCTTCTTCTCCCACAGCATAAAGATCTCGCTTGAGATAGGCACGATAGAGACTTCTTGCTAGTTCTTCCTGTTCTTCGGGCGTGATATTCATTTTCCATATTGGGTTCAGAGGTCTAGAAAGGCCTCTGGTCTTTAGAATGTTATCGAAGACAGGATGTTTGCCGGCATCATATGTATATGTTATACTGGCAGTCTCTTTTGCTAGATTTTCATCATCATTCTCAGAGGTTAATTCCTCTTCATAATCAGTTATTGTGCCCCCTTTCTCTACAATTTGGTCTTTATCTTCTAGGGTTTCTGATTCGATTCCCTCAAACTCATTTTTTTCTGATTCTTCATTAGAGCCTGATTCCTCTGTTTTTGCAGCATTCTCAAGAGCAACTAGCTGTTCATATTCGAGAGACTGCATGTCTTCTTGTATGCAAGTCTCTTTCCCTTCTTTAATTTCAATGTATTGCATTGGGTTGGCTTCCTCTGTTATATCAGAAATAGAATTTTCTTCCTCAATGTTATCTGTCGCCACATTGATTTCTGCGTCCAAAGGTTCATCTTGGAGTTCAAACTCTTCAGTTTTGTTTTTGCTTGTTTGTTCACTAGTGGTTGATTCAGCCTTTGTAATATGGTTTACAGGCAATACAGGCAGACTATCTTCCATAGCCTGCTTCTTTTCTTCTTTGATTTCTTCCTGCTGCTTTTCTTGAGCTTGTCCTTTTGTCAAATTCTCTTCTGCAGCTTTCTTACTTTCTAGTTTTGGTGCATCGATGGTATCATTATTGTAAAGATCTATCTGGAGGTTACTTTTTTTAATGAACAGTTCTATTAGTTCATCTTTTGATTCTTGAGAAAAAAATACGATGTTTCTAAAAGCTTGAAAATTTCTCAAATTATCTGTTGCTCTTAGTATTGCACCAATCGTGTAGGTTTTTGCACACTTTAGAGCTTCAAATGTTTCGTCTGATATTAAATTGTGGTCATACAGCTCAATAATAGATGTTGAGTGGTAGATATATATAGGAGTTGATATTTTGTTCTTATTGGATGCTTTAGCGTTCTTCTTTTCCGTTGTCTTAGCTTTTGAATTTTCAGTTTTGGTTGTAACGTTGTCAATTTTCCTATTGCAGAGTTCTACTTTTAGCCAATTTCTGTATTTTACGATGTTACATAATTCTTCCTTAATAGTCTCTATATGTAAAGAATTGAAATCATTGAAGTATGTTAAATTCTTTGTTTTGTAAAGGATAGCTTCTATTGTAGATAATTCTTTTTGCTTTAATACCTCCAATGTGCATCTTGAAATTAAATTCTGTTCGAATAGTTCGTCAACAGAAGTTGTCAAGTATACGTATATGTTGTTGGCCACCATTTTTGAATTAATGGAGGCTTCTTTACTTTCTGTTATATTTTCCGATTTTCTTTGTGGTTGATGTTTAGAAAATTTATAGTCTTTTATTATGTATAACACCATAAGTAGGGCATTAAAATCCCTTTCCCCAACTTTGTGCTTTAAATATGTTAAGTGACCTATCATGTTATTTAAAAAAGCATGTACGTCGTTTATCGTATAGATACTTTCTTTTTTTAACAGAGAAAATTCGCTTTCCGTAATTACATTGTTTTGATAATATAATGCTAAATCTACGTTTCCTTCACGACCCAGTTGGGTATGGCAGTCCAGCGCACTAGTGTAGCTGCTCTTTGGGCTAGTTGTGATATGACAGTTATCTTCTTTTTCTTTTCTTTCAGCTTTTGTGAAATTTAGAATGCCTTTCATTGCAGATAACATTTCTTCATATCTCTCTGCCCCAAGTCTTGTTTTCAGATATTCTTTAAAGGTGTTGCTTGCCGATTGAAAAAACAAAATAGCTTCAAAAGTAACAAGCCCAGCTTCTTTGAATATAGACAATTCTTCTTTAGTGATGAACTTGATTTTGCACATTTCATCTACTGTCATGTCTTGGACTGACAGCGGCTTATTTTTTGCAATGAAATTGGCATCAAAAACCTCTTGGTATTGATTTCTTTTGTGTACGACTGAGGAAAGTATATTTTGTATTTGTAGATAATTCCTATGAGTCATTCCTTGAATTGTCAATAATTCCTCAATATTATGAGTGTCACCTATAAAACCTAATAATTTTCTTACGGTAACTAACCTTTTTGAAATTAGGATATTATATGTTTCTAAGCTGATCATGTTGTCATAGAACAACTCTTTGATGGATGTCTCTTCAGTTATTATCATATCTCTATTATTTTTCTGCAAATTTAATAAAAAGATAATTAACTGACGTGTTTTTTATGAAATATTTTTCAGTTTTATGCTATATAACATGATTTTTTCTCTTCTGTGCAGATAGGCTGCACAATATCGATGCTTTTGATGTTTTTATGCATTTCCATATTACCATAACATTCTAGTTTAATAGATGATGATTTTGTGATGTTATGACTTATACGGACCATACCTAGTAAAATAATACAAGCGTGTGGATACGCTGTATGTTTAGTGCTGCAGTATTACATATTAGAAGAAACTAAATGTTATGACAGGATTTTCATTTTAACATATGATCTTCAGTGTTTGTAAACATTTCTCTCTTTCTCTAAAAATCGTGTAACAAAACTGAGCCCATTTTTAGAAGTATTTCCTGGTTCATTATCAAGTAAAATATCAATTGACTATAAGATGTTTACATTAAATGATTTAATTTAAAATGACTTTTCAAAATGGACCCAGTAAATCATTTGTCGGTGCTCTCTCTTCAATTTTACCTTATGCTTGTGGTTTACCTTTTAAACCCTGTCTTCCGGCAAGTACTTATGGATTTAGTCAAATTCTAACCTAGCATGGTAATTGCATCGAAATATTTACCTAAGTCATATTTTTTGTTGATGCAAATGTATGGAACCTCTTCTTTTTCGAATGTTACGATTCGATCTAGTGTATAATATCCCAATTGATTGTACTGCTTTGTCCATGCCAGCAAGAACCACCTATTATTATGTAGCTTTATATAGTAGGGATGGCATGTTACTTCAAACTCGCGTTGGTTGAATGTGCGATAGTAAATCTTGAGAGGCTGCTTGTTGATGATGGCATCTACAAGATTTGGAAGATGTTCCAATCCTTTAAGGCTGTACGTTTCTTCTGCGCTTGGAATCTTTCCGGTTATACCTAATCTTTCTTCAAGATTTAGGATGATTTCATGCAGAAAAGTTAGTTCGGATGAATCTTTATATTCCTCATACGTTTTTACGGATATATATAAGGGTCTTAAAGATGAACATAATTTTTTTAACTCTTCAAAGGAGAGTTTATTATAAAACATACGGTAGCATGGATCTTCGTATCCGTAATAGCATTTTTCTCCATATTCCATAGGATAAGATATAATTTGTGTATCAAAAGCTATGTAGTTTTGTATAGCATTGATATCGTCATCCACCAGGCTTGGTAGAATCGAGAAAGATGAATCGCCGAAAAGGGCTTCGGCCATTCTTGCTGTAAGTTCTTCGTATGTATATTTATGCTCCTTATCCGTTAAGCACCAGTCTATGATAAGGAATCTCAATTGGGTGATTTTATCAAATTTCATAATCTCTATTTTTAAATTCTACTTTAGCATTCATGAGTCTTGTGCCAATTTCTTGGAAGGTCTTGATGATTGTATCACGCTGTTTTTCGCGTGGAACCTTCAAACGATTGGCATAATGGGAAAGCAGACCTTTGTTGATGTGCGTTGCCTTACTTAGAGTTGCCAGCGGAACATATGTATTATATGCCTTAAGGAGGGAAGCTACATCTGCAAATTGATACGTAAAATCATACTCTTGATTTTTATACCACTCAGGATACCTGCTGTCTGTTTCCAGGAATTCAGGTTCTAGGATTTCAATACATCCTTCTGCTAACTGGATGAATTGATTGAAATCTGGTGATTCGATTTTCTCCACGACATCAAGGCCTAATTCTTGATATACGTAGCCTTCAAATTGTGATTTTTCCCATTTTATATATATAATGTAATGTCTCATGTTTCTTTTTGGGTGCAAAGGTATTCAACTAAATACTTATAACCAAATTAATAAAGTTAAAGTATTCAAACGAATACCATATTGTTGAAAATATGATGTGTTTTTATTCTGTTTCTTAACAAAGGTTAAAGTTTTTGTGCGTTTGTCAAAGATTCTCCTCGCGTGCGCGCGTGCGCGACATTCTTAGTTATTGCGTTTTTGGGGGTTGTCTTATTTGTAAATAAATCGCTTTTTACCAAGATTTTAGCCTCTGAAAAAAACGCAGATTTTGTTTGGAACTTATGGGGGAAAATTATACCTTTGCCGCCGAGATGCAGAAATGCTCTCGACATTTATAGCTCTTTGGGATAACTGTGTTTAGGCCTGAATATGTAACACATGGAGCTCCTACCCATTGGCTATGATAGTGAGAGACAATGATAATAATATAACCGTTTAAAAAGAAAGAAAACAATGAAGAAGATTTTGTTTTTGATAGCTGCGTGTGCTTTGTTCAGCAATGCGCATGCACAGAGGGTAGTAGCTCCAGAGCCTGAGTTCATTAATAGCTATTGCGTGCTGACGAGCGATTCTACCTATGATGTCCTGCCTAAGGAGAGTGGCAAGGTGGAGAAGCACCAGAGCAAGTTCTCCAAGTTCTCCAAGATTGCCGGTGCGGTGAGTGATCTCGGTTTTGCAGGTGGACTGGTGGGTGCCAGCACGGGCAGCTTGTCTGGTTTGGAGACCGGAGTGAGAGTGATGGGTACGGCTGCTGGTGTGGGCATGGCTGCAGATGCAGTGAACACGCTGGCTGGAGTAGAAGGCATGGATATTGCCTTCGAAGGTGGACGTTCTGCCTATACAGTTAAGAGTGTTGGCAATGGTCTTCGTCTGCTCATCAAGGCGGAGAAGAATGAGGTGGATCCTATGGGTATTTACCGAATAGTACGATTCAAGGCTTCCAAGAAGGACAGACGAATTCAGTGGATGACTTTCAAGCCTTCCTTGCTGGGTAGTTCCGATGCCAGGAAGAAGGGATTTTTGGCCTTCACGGGTCACAAGTATGGCAATCAGAGTTATCTGATAGATATTCCTGCTTCTGAATTGGAGCCGGGTGAGTATGGTATCGTCTTCATGGCTGTGGCTTCTGCCCAGGAGATTCCAGTGGGGACTTTTAGTGTAATCAAGTAAGAGTGTAGGATTATGGAGATTTTATTTTTGTTGCTGTTGTTTGGAGTGCTTGGCAAGGGAACAACGAAGGCTGTGATGGGTGATGGCAAGAAAAGAAAGCCAAAGACCAATTGGGACAGGTTGAGTTACGAGCAGAAGGCTTGGCTTCATGATCATTCTTGATATTGTCATTAGGATCACTCACAGGGGAGTGGATGCCGCTTCAAGCTATTTTACGTTTTTCTTCTCCCTTTGTCTTGCCATTGCTGTGGGGTTGCTTATCTGGATCAATACCCCTCGGGGCAAGAAGTGGCTTGATGAACTTTAAATGGTAGATTATGGTTCAAGAACGTAAGATTGCATTATTGGTGGATGCTGAGAATGTCTCTTATCATCGCATCGGACAGGTGATGGCTGCTGTCAAGAACAACCTGGGTGGCTTGGTTACTGTCAAGCGTATTTATGCTGATTGGACCAAGCCCAATCTCTCCGCATGGAAGGCTGAGCTTCGGCAGCATGCCTTCCTTCCCATTCAGCAGTACTCCTTTACCTCTGGCAAGAACTCTACGGATTTTGCCATGGTGATTGATGCCATGGATTTGCTGTATCAGAACGATATTGATGTGTTTTACATCGTATCCAGTGACAGTGATTTCACTAGGCTGGCCATGCGCATCAGGGAGTCTGGGAAGATGGTGATTGGTATGGGAGAGAAGAAGACACCTGAGTCTTTTGTCATGGCTTGTCACGATTACATCTTCTTTGACGGAAATCAGGATGCTTGCGGTTCTGCATCCTCTGTCTCCAGTTCTCCTAGTGCTGGTAGTAAGGAGAAGGGAAGTACTTCTCAGAAGATGACTCCTGGAATCAGCCGGAAACTCATAGCCTTGTTAAGGGAGGTGGTCTGTGAGGCTGCAGAGAGCGATGGTTGGTCTGACCTGGGGTGTGTGGCCAGTAGGCTTCATCTCAGGAAACCGGGCTTCAAGGTCAAGGCCTATGGCTTCAGCAAGTTCATCAAGCTTATTGAGGCTTGCGGTGATTCTTTCCTTATTGACCTGGATCATCCTAGCAGGAAGAAAAAGAAGACCATTCGGAAAGTTTGTTTGAAGAATCGGTAGAATTGTAGGAAATGACTTGTTTCTGTGCTGGTCATTTCTTTTTTTTGAATATTTTTGTTTGCTGCGCAGATAGGCTGCACAGGAATATCGTAATTTTGTGAGCAAATTTAATTTTATATTATTATGTCAGATAAAAAGGAAGAATTAAGCAGTCATGTGGAGAACATATTCAAGCAGTATGTTCATCCAGGACTTTACATCTGTGATTTGGCCACAGGTGGGGGAAAGTCATATACTATTGGCAAGCTTACCTGTGAGTTTTATCCCAAGCATTTTGAACGCATCATCATTCTGTGTGTTCAGAACAAGCTTATTGAGGGTATGAACCGTGAGATTGAGAAGTTCATTGATCAGGAAGGGGGGCTTAAGAGTGATGAGAAGCTTGTTATAGAAAACAACCTAGAGGTTATCTTGAAAGCAGTAAAGTCAAGCAGTCTTCAGGAATTGCTTGACCAGATGGACTATCAGATTGGTGAACAGAAAAGGAAGAAGCTTGTTGTAACTGTGTTGGAATCCAAGAGGCTTCAGGTTGAGAAGTATGCTCGTTCCATCCGTGCTTTGGTGAAAATCCTTGAAGATGACACTGAGAATGCTTCTGTGCTGGAGCAGATTCAGAAGGAGGAGAGTCGATTAAGATATGCTGTCAGAGATTTCTTCGCCGCCTACAAGAAGCATTTGTTGTTTACGGGTCAGGTGAAGAAGGTGGGTGTCAGGACCATACTGAGTCGTTTCACTTCCTTGGTGAAAGTATATCCGCAGGTTAGTTATGCAGGCAAGAGAGTATTGCTGATGACAGTACATAAGGCCATGTATGGCATCGATCCTATTTTGTCCGAGGGTATTGGAATCAAGGATTTCTGTAACAAAAAGACTTTGATGCTGTTTGATGAGTCTGATCAGGCTGCTGTTGCCATGCGTGATGTCATCATTGAGCAGGCTTGTAGGAAGTCTGCCGGGTTCAATAAGTATGGCAAGGGTTACCAGGGTTATTTGCAGTATTTGGATTTATTGTCTGGCAAAGATACTGTTTCTGATAGATATGATGGTGGTCTTTTGAAAGGAAGCTTGGAGAAGGCTCAGAAAATATGCCTGGATAATTGGAAGGGAAAGATGGGTAATATTCTGCCTCATAAGAATATCTTCTTGGCTGATACTGAGGATTATGGTAGTTATCGACGTGGTGTGTTTTTTGCGGGACCTGCCTTTAAGTTGAATATTTGCGGGGGTGATACTCCTTCTCGTTCTTTCATCTGTTATCTGGCAGGGGAAAAGAATTTCCTGTTGGCGCATGCCGATAATGAAGAAGAGTTGTCTGGGGAGTATGAAAAGGTGATTCCACTGGATAAGTTCTTACAGCTATCGGAAAGCAATACCGTGGCTGTGAAGAAGAATCTTAGAGAACGGATTCAGGAGAGTCTCCAGAACAGGCAGGATGCCTTCAGAAAAGATACTGATGACAAGGATCAATATCTGGGTTGGCCTACGGTGGAGGGTGAAATACATACGCTCATGTCCCGTTTTGAGACGGTTTCAGAGAAGTTCTTCGAGCAGCAGCTCCTGGATTATTACACCAACCGCAAGAATCTTACGGTCAAGATCGGTGGCAAGAAGTATAAGGTTCAAGATGATACTTTCTATATGCAGGGTTGTCAGCTATATCAGGAGGAGCTTGATGAAAGAGACAGTCTTCATCGTGTGAGACTCTCTTGCAGGGAGATTGCCAATACCCCAGAGAAAATCCTCTATGACTTGGTGGCTTCTGATAAGGTGGCGGTGGTACTCTGCTCTGCCACGGCTTCAAGTGAATCCGTCATTAGCAATTTTGATATTGAGTATCTGAGGTCGGCCTTGGGCAGAAGGGTTCATTCTTTGAGTAATGAAGATAGTAGGAAGTTCGAGGAGCTTGTTGAAGCTACTTATCCTTGTCGCCATCAGGTACAGGTTGAACCACTGGAACATTTTGAATACAAGGAGAAGCGTAAGACCCATGTGCTTTTGCCTGAGAAATATAAGCAGCTGTTTTGTGAGGATGCGGTAAAGGAAGGATTGGTGGACAAATGGTTCAAGCTGACTAGAAAGGATATCTTCGGGCAGGCATCTGTGGATGATGATCCTACCTATGTTTTTTATCGTATCTTTCAGTTTATAGAGGCATTTCACTGGTTCTATGTGCATGATGACATTCACAGCATGCTCTTTTTCCAGAATAGAGCAGCTCATACTTACAAGAGGGAGATGAACGTCATAGCTTGTCTTATTGATGGATCCTACAAGCAGAAGATGAAGGAGGATGATTTTGAGGAAGGCTTGCCGGATTGGCTGAATGATCATCTGTTCATGTCCAACAACTTGAAGGAGGTGGAAGACAAGGTTCTGAAGAAATTGAGTGATGGTAGTCTTTCCAAGGTCATGCTGGTAACGGCTTATGGGAGTTTCAAGGCTGGTGCCAACCTGCAATATCAGGTTCCGGAGGGGATGGATTTTGAGAAAGGAGACAACTGGGAGGAAGATGAGTCGAAGCTCAAGAAGGACTGGGATGCTGTTTATCTTCAAAGTCCTACCTCTTATCTGTCCTTCAATGATGACGGGCAAGAGAAGGCTTTCGATGCTGGTCTTTACAGGATCATGATGTCGCTCATGATGCTCAAGGAGAGGGGATGGCTATCTAAAGACCAGGTGGCTCACTGGTTGGAAGAGGTGATTTCCAAGAAAATCATTCGTTTCAGGGAGGATGCCGTGGCATCTGACAAGGCTGCCTGGGCTCAGACCATGATTGAGCAGGCTGTGGGCAGAATATGCAGAACCCGTAACAAGCCGCTTACCACCTATATTCTCTATGATGAGGGAATGGCTGAATTCTTTATGGGTGATTTTCCGGAGAAGTCACACACCAAGGAGTTTAAGGCGTTGAATAGTTACATTCAGAGTCACACTGTGGTCAATGCTGATGGCAAGGTATCTCCAGAAGAAGTGAAGCGGACTAATGATGCTCTGGATGCTCAACGTAAATTGCGCAGAATGAGGGAACTGGCCTTACGCTATACTCCACATCCTAATCAGGAGGATTTTGTGGATGAAGAGGATGAGAGTGGTGATGGCTCGATTCCTAGTTTCATCAAGCAGGCTCAAATCAGAAATCAATGCTATAAGCAGATGATTATCCGCAAGCCTGTGGTGGAATCCTTGCTGGATTTAGGTGAACAAGCCATGATGGTTCCTTTTCTGGGCAAGTGTTATGGAAGTTGGGAAAGAAATGAAGATGGAGCGTTTTGCCATTATCCTGTGTCTCCTTCGTCTGTCAGATTGGATGTCTTGATGAAGAATCAGGTTATTCGTGAGCATTTTGAGAGGAATGGCTATGCTACTGGTTGGAATTCTGACGGACTTATCCTGCATCCTGAAATCCTGATGGCAGACTATGCCGGCGAAATAGGAGAGGAAGCGTTCAGGGCTCTTGTGCTCCGCTATGCTGATTGCAGTGAGCTGCAGTTTGCACATCTGGAGGATCGGGATTATGAGCTGGCTGATTTTGTCGTTCTTAATCCTGATGGTTCCTATAAGGTGGCATTTGACGTTAAGAACATGAATCCCTCTATTGAACACTTGGACAGGAAAGGAGATATGCCTACTTTAGAGAAGCGTCTGGAAAAGGAAAAACGTCTTGGTTGTCCTCTTTATACGGTCAACATGCTCAAGATGCCATCTGCCTCGATGGACAGATATGAGATTTGTGGGGTGATTGATGAAGATGGGCACGTTCTGCCAGATGCCATTGATAGAATTAAAAGATTAATTGAAGATTAATATAATGAATAAAATGAAGGAACATATTTCAAAAGAAGAGATATTGAATTTGCCTGTAACTACAAACAGACTTGTGGTAGCATGGAACAAGGAGGCATTTTTTGCCAAGTATGCCATTGTTTCTTACAAGATGGATACAAGGGATTATGAACGCAAGAACCTTTCTTACGAACAGCTCTCGGAAACCCCTTCTTTATCAGTTGTGGGTATATTTGCAAAGTATGAACAGTTTGGCAGCAGAAATACTTATACCCGATTTTTCGTACTTGTGAAGAAGGGAGATGAGAAGAAGGTGTTGGAAAGTTTGAGAATGCAGAAAGATGTAGCTTGCAAGATGGATGACCTGCAAGGGTATGATGAGTTCCTGCAGCAGCGTATTGTAGTATCTCTTGCCATCAATGCTCTTGGAAAGAAAGGCAAGGGAGGCCTGATGTACAACAACGGAATGTTGCTGGTTTGCGATGACCAGAATTTTGGCGTATCCAAGAGTCGTAAGGAACTGGTTTGCTTGAAGTTGGAAGTGAATAAGTATATGAATCTTGCAGCCAAGACGACCTCTTTCTCTCATCCAAGAGATTTTAAACAGTTGAAGGCACATTGGAACTGTGTTTTCAAAACTGGTCAGGAAATGGATGGTGAGTTATGGCTTGGAGAATACCTGAAGCCGGTTGTACTCAGAAATCTGAATGAAGGTGATTACAATCTTGACCAGCTTTATATCAAGAAGAAGCGATTCTCGTCTACTCACAATAGCGTTCCTTATTGGCCTTGGAACAAGGATCTGTACAATCACAGCCGATTGTTTGTGATCTGTCAGGTCGTTGAGAACGTGAATCAGCTCTTTGAGGGTATGCTGTCAGTTGATTTTACTGACCATCAGGTTTTGAATTACTTTGAAAGTCATCCGAAGAAGGATGTGGAAAAGCTGCTGAAAGAATACTTCCAGGGAAAGACCATTCTTGTTGAGGATCCATTTGGAACAGATGATTCCAAGAAGCAGATTTCCCAATTAAAGGCAAGGGTAAAGGAAGCTGTTGGGGATGTTTTGAAGTTAGTCACGAGGGCTTCTAAGGTGGATATGGTTATCAGACTATGTGGTCCTATAGGTGATGAATCTCATTATTTGCAGTCTATGGAACGTATGTCTGGGAGTAGCAGTATTGCTGTTCAGCATATGATACATCATGGTGGAGGCAAGGATGATGGAGTGTCAAAGGCCATGGCTACCAGAATTCTGATGGAATTACTGGTAAAAGATAGCATAGTTAAGGGCAAGATGCCGTCAGGATTGGCTGTAGTTGCCGATGATTGGAAGTTCTGGCGTTTTAAATTCCATGAGAAATATGTATTTGGAGCATCTCTGAACTTGGGTAAAGATTGTGGAATTGAGTTTACGCCTTATGGTTTTGATGATGGAATGGGAGAAGATTATGATACCTTTGTAGCTTCAAAAATGGGTATGCCTGTTCTTCTCAGAATGAATGGTAATCATGATTATCATGTGATGGAGAAGGATGGCAATGCCTATCTGATTATTGATACGGAAGAGATCCCTATCTTGGATGCAAGGCAGATAGATGATACCTATGGCAAGATTATTGAGGGAACTGATCCGGAATGCGATTCTTTTTACATGTTTAAGAGAAAGGGAGCAGGTACGAACCATCAATTCCTACGCGGTCTGATGGGATTTCATTTATGGAAGGAAGAAGGTCTTGATGGTGAGAATTCAGAGTCCTACTCTTACATATCTGGTTATAATTCCGATAATTTCAAAACCTGTGTTTCCTTCAAGATAGACAAGGTTCCTCGAGTTAGGCGTATCTTCATATTGAGAAATGAGCACCCTGAGCGTGTTTGGGATGATATTCAGGAGATGAAGAATATGCTGGCTGTGGGCTTTGGTCAATGGGACGAACTGATGACGTATCCTTTTCCATTTAAGTTCTTGCAAGAATATCTTGACAACGAGAGTGAAGTGGCTTTTTCTAAGCATTGGAGTGAACTATGATGTTTCTGGTTCCTTGTTAGAGTGATAGAAGTAGGACCGGTTGAAAATTTCGACCGGTTCACGTCATTCGTTTGTTTCTCGGAAGCGTATGTTCTTTCCTTTTATGGCAATAGACAGCCATACATAATGGGAGAAAATAGCATTCTTACAGCTATGAATTGAAGATTTTTCATGCAATTCAAAAAAAAGTTGTATATTTGCAGCTGGAGACCATCTTTTTTCTGGTAGTGCAGATAGATTGCATAATGGCTTCCTGTTTTTGTACCTGGAAAGTATCATTTTGAATAAAAAAGATGAGGAGGACTGCTGGATGACAGATGGTAATATGGGGATGTTACCTATACGCATCATTCTTGAGATTTACCAATATGCCATGGAACATCCGGAACTGTAGCTCTTGGTAACTCCTGTGGGTTGCGGAACCGCTCGGTATACTCTAGAAGAGATGGGTTTATGCTCACGGATGCTGCTTTCTTGGGGAATGTATATCTGCCTATCAGCTTCAGAAAGGTGCTGATGGGAAAATTGGGAATAAAACATCGTAAGTAAAAATATAGATCAAGAAGTATGAGTCAGTTTAAAGTACATGTTCAGTATATCATTTATGGTTGTTGTGGCATTGAGCTGTTGATTGGCAATAAGCTGATCAAGTGTGATGCCGGTTATGGTGGTCCTAATCCGTTGGCCTCTTTGATTGAAGCCTGCCTGGATTTTTCCATTGCCAAGAAAGAAGGTTATGAATCAGAAGATTACATCGAAGAGACGGAAACCACATGGGATGAAGAGCCGGGGGAGATGCATCTGGAGCTGAAATTATTAAAAAACGATATGGTCATCATGGATATACAGCAGAGGGACGATGAAAAGAACGTTCTTCAAGAATGGCATGAGACAGTTCCTTATGAAGATTTCAAGGAGGCAATTGTCGCGGAGGGCTTTCGTGTGCTGAATGCATTCGGTATCCACGGTTACTATACTGCATGGTCCGATGGTGTTGATTTTCCTTTAGCTGCACTGCTCCATCTTACCGGTAAGCTTCAGTTAAATTGGGATGGAGACAATTGCTTTACGAATTTGTCCAAGGAACTGGAATGTCTTTCAAACTTTATTGAGAAACTTCAAATCAAGAAAGAGACTCATTATGATGAGTGTAAGCTATATTACGAAGCGTGGCAACTGCAAAGTAGTGGCGAGCCGTTTGGGGTAGGTGACATAGTGGATTGGACTTGCGTTATGTCTGCAGAGTATAAAAATGCTCATGGTATCATCATTGATTTTGAAGAAGAGGATCATGGCTTTGCTAAGTATTCCATTAGTGGTATAGTTACCCAAATCATTGCAGAGCGCAGTGAGTTTCCTAAGGGAAAGAGTGTTGTCTCATATTCTCAGGCAAATACCATTCAAGAGGAAATTCTCAGGGCAGATGGCCATGAAAAGGATTTTGGCAGTGATGAGAAAACGGATAGAACATTTTGGGGATATATCGTTACCCTCAAAGATGCTGTGGTAAAACCCTTGCCAGAAAAGGAAAGTAACTTTTAATGAGGGGAGTATAGTTATGGAAAGAAAGTCTTTTATTCGCATATCACCTGATATTGATGTCCTGTATATAGATAGTGATTGTTGCTGTGGTATTGCATACGGTAACGAGATTTGTAACGAGAGTCCTTCTTTGGGCCCTCGTTTCAGTATCGTAGTACCGGGAATAGAGGAATGGGTAAAGCGATACGAGAATGCAACCGACTTTGTGGAAACAGTAACAGTGCCTTCCTTTGATTGGATTACATGGCATTTTGAAGGATTATGCTTCGCTAAAGCTATTTGGGAGCAAATGCCTAGATGCTACGAGCTATATTATGAGCCGCCATTTGAGGATCATAGCGGCACAGTAGGGAAACTTCTAATCGACGAAAAGGTTGATGGGCTGATTGACAGATTGCGTCCGCTAGCTAACCTGGCTTCTGTCCCTCCTTCAATCAAGGACAACATTGAGTATAAGGTGGAACGAAAAGAAGATAGCCTACAGTTCACGTTCCGTATTAATGAATTGGTCTTTGACTTGCCTCTTTCGTTCAAATGTTTGACAGGTATTAAGCAATGGTTGAATGACATCATCGATACAAAGACCGGGGTGTGCACTGTTCATGTACAAGAATATGACCTTCATTATTCGCATCAGACAGTAGGCATGCATCCTGAGATGGGCCGATTCTGGATTTCAAGGTGTTACCTCTATGATAGCGAGTTTTGCGCCTATGTAGATACCCAGGAGTTTGTGAAAGAGTTCTTGTCTCTGATCTTGACTTTGAAAAAGTGATATAAGAACCGGTCCAAACACCTTGTTAAAGTCGGCTCTGTTTAATAGTGGTCCATCAGAGGGAACGACTGCGAACGACCGCGAAAACGACCGAAAACGACTGCAAATGGTCTAAATAACGTCTCAAAACGACTTAAAACGACCGTGAACGACCGCATCTACGACCAAAATGACCGCAATAACGACAGCTCAGTATTATGTCAGCTGTTGTTATTGGTCTAGATTTGCTGGGCTGATTCGGGAACTTGTTGAGATCAAGATAGAGAACAACAAGGTTACGGAATTTCTTGATGTAAACCATGAATGTCTCTATAAGTATCATTGTGGGATTATGTATTAGCAGTCTCAATACCGGAAAAAGAAAAAAACGATTGAAATAATTCAATAAAAGTATTGTATTTTCGAATATTATTCGTATATTTGCCCCGTCTATCAATGATTGTTTGCATACTTGCAACACTTATACAAATGATTTTTGGTGTGGCAGACACCTAAGCAGCTTCTGTTGCTTTTCGTGCTTAAATGATAATATTGTATAGTGTTGCATAAAACGTGGAGTGTATGAGCATTCATAAATTATTATTTGTGGGGCTATTTTTATTAGCTGTGCAAGCTGTCAATGCGAGTGATGTTCATTTGAGCAGTGATACCTTGTATTGTAATTTGGAGAGTACCGATGTTGGAACATTGAAGGAAAGAGCTTCGCAGATTTCCGATTTGAATGTTATCAAGACGATGGTACTTGGGGGATACATTGCCCAAGCTGATGAAGACTTTATTCATTCTTTGGGAAAGAAGTATAGCCTTCATAATCTTGATATGACAGAGCTTCGTAGTACGATGTCTTCTGAAGGTCTTGAGGGATGTACGTCTCTAGAATCAGTCAAATACTCCAGATATTGGACGGAAACCGGACATTTACTTTTTGAAGATTGCACAAACTTAAAGGAAGTGATTTTTCCGGATGATTCTGAATGTTCGTTGACTTCATTTTCTTCGGGTACATTTCGTGGGTGTACATCACTTAAAACGATTTCCATCCCGGCCAGTGTCACATACTTGAATACACAAGTATTTTATTTATGCAATAATCTAAAGGAAATACATTGTCTGTCTGGAGTAGCTCCTATTGCCACAGTGGATACTTATGATAGCCAGTTTGAGTCGACCATCATTTATGTACCTACAGGTGCTATCTCTAATTATAAGACTACATCCGGTTGGTGTATGTTCTCTAATTATAAGGAGGATCCGAAATTATCATACATTGGAAAGTCAGACTTGAAGAGTGATAATGTTTCTCTATCAAATGACACCCTCTATTGTAATTTGACAAGTGATGAAGTAGATAATCTGAGGGATTATGTTCTTGGTAGTGCTTCAGACTTAGGTTCTATCAAGCATGCTGTCTTGAGTGGATATCTGGGTGATGGCGATTTTTCATTTCTTGCAGCATTAGCCAGTGCCTACCAGTTGTCTTCATTGGATATGACCAATCTCCAATCTACTTATTCATATCGTTTCCAGGGGTGCAGTCAACTTAGAGAAGTCAAGTACTCAAGATATTGGAACTCCACAGGTTTTTTACTGTTTGAAGACTGTAACAGCATCGCCAAAGTTGAATTTCCTTCGAATCCCATCAGCGGAGGTTATTTGAAACTTGATGGTGGTACTTTCAGAGGTTGTACATCATTGGAGGAAATAAGAATACCATCCACTGTGCAATCGCTCGGTAGTCAGTGTTTTTATCTGTGTAGTAACTTAAAGACCATTCAGTTGAATGCTGTGGTTCCTCCTTCTGCCACGGAAGATAGTTTTGGTGACCAATTCTCCAGTGCTCGTCTGATTGTGCCTAAAGGAACCCTAGCCGATTATAAGACTGCTGCAGGATGGTCGTTGTTTAAGAATATAGAAGAAAGTACAGAGGATGTAGATCTTGCCAAGCAGGAAATCAGCGACAATGTTTCCTTCTCTGATGGTACTCTATATGTGAATTTACCTGCTGAAGAGATGGGACGTTTAAGGGCAACCGTGTTGAATAAGTTCCCGGATCTAGAGCGTATCCACACTGTAGTGGTAAGCAATTACATGAATCAGGAGGATGCAGGATTCCTCAATGCTCTGGCATCTGCCTATAACTTAAGTACGATTGACTTTACAGAGTTGAAAAACTCTTTAGGCAATTATGCTTTTCAGGGGTGCAGGAAGCTCTCAAAGGTGTATTACTCCAGGTATTGGTCATCGAGTGGATGGTATCTTTTCTGTGACTGCTCTTCCTTGGCAGAGGTTGTGTTCCCTTCAGAACCTGTGGATCAGGGTATCACCAGTTTTGAATCCGGTACTTTCAGAGGCTGTTTAACCTTGGAGGATATCTCTATTCCTAAGAATGTTACAAGAATCAGTACGCAATGTTTCTATCTTTGCCAAAATTTGAGGAACGTTACATTCCTGGGGACAGCTATCACAGATTTGGATAAAGGTGCTTTTGAAGGTTGCAATTCTCTTGAGACCATCACCTTACCAAGCAGCATGTCTCTCATTGGGGAAAGATGTTTTGAAGACTGCCCGAAGATCAGAGAAATTCATTGCGATGCCATCACTCCTCCTCTGGTAAGTGAATCTGCTTTCGAAGATATTTATCACTCTGCTACATTATATGTGCCTAAGGGTAGTCGTTCAAAATATGCTGAAGCATCTGTATGGAAGAACTTCTCCAATATAGAAGAAAATGAAGCTTCTGGAATTTCTAATATAGATGCCGCAGGACAGACTGGATTGGTTTCAATCTATACTCTTGACGGAACTCCGATATACAGGGGTACTACCCCTGTTAACGTTCATCAAGTTCTCCCTAAAGGTACTTATATTGTAAAGCAGGGTAGTGCAACAAAGAAAATAATCGTAAAATAACAGCTATGTATCAGATGAATAAAGATCTGCCTTATGAGCAGCAGATGAAGGTTTTGCTTCGCTATTATGATAAGGTGGTGGAGGAGAATGAAGCTCTGAGAGCCCGCATCAAGGAGCTGGAAGAGGAAAAGGTTAAGTATGGTGATCCGATAGAGTTGCATGTTCAGTTGAAAGCTTAGCCTCCTAGCGTAAAACAGCTGCGTCATGTGGCTGATGAAAGAAAAGCCAGACTCAATTGGGTGGAGAAGGAACTGACCAAGCATCTTCGCAAGAAGGGAGTGAAGATTCCTCCATTGATGACGGTGACGCAGGCTGTCAAGATGATTATAGAAGAATAGAATGCCAAGAGAGAAATTGAGTAGCCCATGCTGCTTGGTTTCTCTCTTCTTACAGATGTGCAAAGTATGTCTTTTTGTGAGAAATGAATTTCATGTTGACTTATATTGCAAATAATTCTCCAAAATGAGTGTAATTTCCGGATTTTATTAGTACTTTTGCGGCTGACATTCAGAATTTAGCTTGTTTTCTAACTGCAGCACTAAAGTGAGTGAAAGTTCTGAAATGAAAATCCTGAGCCGCTTTTTGTAACTTGGGGGGCTATAGATTATGGATAAGTGCTGCGGAAGTTGGGTGTGCAAATCTTATAAAGTGTGATGAACTCAGAAGAACAAATTCTTTATGAACAACTGAAGGCTGGTAATGAGAGTGCATATGGCATTCTTTACAGGAACCATTATGCCATATTGTGTCATTTTGCCAATTTCTATCTACATGATAGATTTTCTGCAGAATCTGTTGTGGAAGATGTTATCTACCACTTATGGGAAAATCGTGAAAGTTTGAATATCACCAAATCCATCAGAAGCTATTTAGTAATGGCTGTAAGGAACAAGTGTCTTGACACGCTCAAGCTCAAGAGGAACCAAAATGAAAAGCCCATATCTAGCTTGTCGGATAAAGCTGGCTATTATATGGATAGCCAAACTGCCGGTGATTCTCCTTATGGAACTCTTCTCTCCAAAGAGCTGGAGGAAAAAGTAATCCAGGCTATTGAAGCTCTTCCCGCCGAATGCAGGCAGGTGTTCTTAAAAAGCAGGATGGAAAACAAGAAAAACAAGGAAATTGCAGAAGAATTAGGCATTTCTGTCAATACAGTAAAGTATCATCTCAAGAATGCACTCAAGATATTGCGAGAGAAACTGGAGCACTATCTTATAGCATTATCCTTATTTTTGTTAATGAACTGAAAAAGATATTTTTTCCACTACACTTCTTTACCACAACATCGTCAATAAGCAAAACGTATCAAGAATATGAACAAAATACAATTTGAAGAATTAGCTATAAGATATTTTACCGGTGATCTCGATTCAGAAGGAATCCTTCTTCTTGAAGACGAAATCCGTCAGTCTGAGGAAGCTAAAAAAACATTTGATGAACTGAAGGAAATCTGGGCAGCCAGTACTACCCATGATGAGCTGGACAGCTACGACTACAAGGCTGCCTACCAGCGTTTCTTGCATAAGATTTCAGAAGGCTCAGATGAAACAGATGAGGATCAGAAGGAAGAGAATCCTCGTTTCTATCATATATATAGGTGGATTGGCGGTATAGCAGCCTCTCTCCTTATATTGTTTGGAGCAACCTATCTGTCTTATCAACAGGGACAGAAGAATCTGCAGAGCACCTTTGCTGATATCGTTGTTGCCACTCCTAATGGCTCCAGTACCAGCGTTAACTTGCCGGACGGCTCCATTGTGAAGCTTAATGGAGGTTCCAGTATTTCATATTCGCAAGGATATGGAGTGGATAGCCGTATCGTCAATATAGAAGGTGAAGGATATTTTGAGGTCAAGAAGGATAGTACCAAGCCATTTATCGTCAACTCTGCCAACATCATCGTCAAGGTGTTGGGTACAAAGTTCAACTTCTGTGATTACCCACAGGAGGAACAGGCTCTTGTAGCTCTTGATGAAGGCAAGGTGAACATGACAAGCGTTGCATCGAAGCAGGAAATCACCTTGCTTCCGAACCAGCATGTGGTGCTTGACAAGAAAACCGGTACCATGACATTGCAGGATACAAAGACTTTGGTTAACAAAAGTCAGTGGACCAAAGGTGTCATAGCCTTTAATGGCGAGTCTCTCAAGGACATAGCAGCTGTATTGGAAAGATGCTATTCTATCAAATTCAAGATATCTCCATCTAAGCAGAACTCACTCCATTTTTATGGTGTTTTTTACAGAAACAGTCAAAATGTGTATGATATCATGGAGGCGCTTGCTGCAACAGGAAAGTTCACCTATAAAATAAGTGGTAAGACCATCATTATTCAGTAGGAAATTGAGGAAAAAAATGTTTTTTTAGAAAAAATGTGCTTTCTCACTACCCATTTTGCAAAATACGTCGTCTATAAGCCAAATTTAGCAACAACAATTAACAACTTAAATGAAATTTGTTATGGATAAAAGACAAATCTTTCTAACTGCTGCTGCCTTGTGCTTGAACATGAGCATTTCGGCTCAGAGCGTGAATTTGCAGAACGTCACGGTAAAGCAGGCACTTAACAAGTTGCAGCAGACTTGCGGCTATTCTTTTGTTTATGAAGCAAAAGACCTAAACACCAGCAAACGTGTTTCAGTCAATGCATCCAATTGTGTAGAAGCTATTGGACAAGTCCTTAGAGGTCAAGGTGTAACCTATACCTTGAAAGGAAAAAATGTCATTATTTCCAAGGCTTCTGTCAAGCACCAAGGTACTCAGCAGGTGGGAAACCAGCGACGTGTAAAAGGTGTCATCAAGGACGGAAACGGCGAACCTATCATCGGTGCTACCGTTAGAGTAAAGGGACATGAGAGCAATGGAACCATCTCTGATTTGGATGGTAATTTCTCGCTGGAGGTATCTCCAGGTGATGAGTTGGAAGTTTCTTATGTAGGTTACAGTACAAAACTCATCAAGACTGGCAACTCATCATCGCTCAGCGTGATCATGAAGGAAGACAATAAGTCTCTTGAGGAGATTGTTGTAGTGGGTTACGGTACGCAGAAGAAAGTTTCTGTAACTGGTTCCATGGCATCTACCAAGGGTGATGACCTGGCAGCTGTTCCTACTCCTAACATTACCAATACATTGGCTGGCCGTCTTCCTGGTCTTATCTCTTACAACCGCAGTGGTGAGCCGGGTTACGATGACGCTGGTCTTCTGATTCGTGGTGCCAGTACAATCGGCAATGCATCTCCTTTGCTGGTTGTGGATGGCGTGGCTGACCGCGCCGGTTCTTTGGGACGTCTGGATCCTAATGATATTGAGAGTATCACCATCTTGAAGGATGCATCGGCTGCTATCTACGGTTCCCGAGCAGCCAATGGTGTCATTCTGGTAACCACCAAACGTGGTTCAAAGGGTGATCTCAAGGTTCAATATACTGGTAATGTGGGTGTCAGCTCTCCTACTGTATTACCTGAGATGTGTAACTCATGGCAGTATGCAGAGTTGCTGAATGAAATCACTCCAGGTAAGTATTCTGCAGAAGAAATTCAGAAGTTCAAGGATGGAAGTGATCCTTTGAACTATCCTAATATTGATGCATTTGACCTGATGCTCAAGCCTGCTGTTCAAACCCAGCACAATGTTTCTGCCAGTGGTGGAGGTAAGACGGTATCATATTATGTTTCACTTGGCTATCAGTATCAAGACAACTATTACAAGAATAGTGCCAGCAATTATAATCAGTATAACTTAAGATCGAACATAGATATCACTCCTTCGGATCTTTTGAAGTTCAGTGTGAATGTTGCCTTCCGACAGGAAGATCGCAACTCTCCTGTTACCGGTTCTGAGGATATCTGGCGTTATCTTATCAAATATAATCCGATGGTGAATGTCTGGTATCCTGGTACCAACTATGGTACGGTATCTTCCAAGCAGGATAACTTCGCACCTGCCACCGGTATGGATGATACAATGGGGTATCAGCGCGACCGTCGTTCTTATCTGAATGCTGATCTCACCATGCATCTGGAGATGCCTTGGTTGGCAAAGGGTCTCTCTGCCGATGCAGGATTCTATGTGGACCGTTCTGATGTATTCTATAAGAATTTCCAGAAGAAGTTCTATCTCTATTCGTATGAGAACAATGACTATGTTCCTGTACAGCAAGGTCAGAATGTCCTGTCTGAGAATATGCATCAGACCTTGGGTATCACCATGAATGCCCGAATCAATTACAAGCGTACATTCAATTTGGTTCACAATGTTAGTGCGTTTGTTGCGTGGGAGCAATACAAGAGCCGCTATGACTATCTCTCTGGTCGTCGCCAGGACTTTGTTTCTACTTCCATTGATGAGCTCTTCGCAGGAGATTCCAATTCAGCAACCAATGACGGAACTGCATCCGAAACAGCCCGTCTCAACTACTTTGGTCGTGTAGATTACGACTATGCAGGCAAGTATCTCTTCCAGTTCAACTGGCGTTATGACGGTTCCGAGAATTTCCCTAAGGGTAACCGCTTCGGATTCTTCCCTGGTGTATCCATGGGTTGGCGCATTTCAGAGGAGAAGTTCTGGAAAGAACACGTCACGTGGATGGACTACCTCAAACTGCGTGCTTCATGGGGCCAGATGGGTAATGACAAGGTTTCCGCATTCCAGTATGTAACTGCCTATACATTCAGCAACCCTGGCGTGTTTGGTGCCAATGGCGGAAAAGCAAATACAGGTTTGCGTCTCAACCGTACGGCCAACCCTAACATTACATGGGAGGTGGCTGATACCTGGAACGTGGGTATCGAGTCTAATTTCCTTGATTACTTCAACTTTGAGGGTGACTTCTTCGTAACCAAGCGAAGCAATATCCTGACTGCCAGAAATGCAGCTATTCCAGAGTATGCCGGTCTTTCGCTTCCAGATGAGAACATCGGTAAATGTAAGAGCATAGGAACTGAGTTTACCCTTGGCTACAATCGTCAGCTCAACAAGGACTGGGGACTTCACCTGAGTGGCAACTTCAGCTATAGCCATGGTACAATTGATTATATTGACGAGCCTGCAGAAACCTTGAAATGGCAGCGCCGTACAGGTAAGACCATCGGTACACAGGGCAGCAATTATCTGATGTATGAGTCTATTGGTATTTTCCGCACTCAGGACGATCTTGATTCCTATCCACATCTTTCTGATGCACGTGTGGGTGATGTCAAGTTCAGAGATGTGAATGGTGATAAGAAGATTGATGGTGATGACAAGATTAGAATGGACAAGCCTGCTGTACCAGAAATCATGTATGGCATCAACCTCGGTACCACCTACAAGAACTGGAGTCTGAATATGCTGTGGCAGGGTGCAGCCCGTGTATGGCAATATACCTTCATGGAGGCTGGTATCATAGGTAACTTTACCAAGGATTTCTATGACAACCGCTGGACGGAAGACAATCCAAATGCCAAATATCCTCGTACCTATAACCGTGATGCAACGGTTACCGGTGGCGGTAACTATCGTAACTCATTCTGGCTCAACAATGCATCCTATCTGCGTTTGAAGAGCATTGAATTGGCATACAGCTGTCCTAAGAGCTGGTTCAAGGGAACTCCAATATCAGGTGTCCGCCTCTGCTTGACGGGTTATAACCTTCTTACCTTCACAGGTATCAAGAATATCGACCCTGAGACACAGGAGAACAATCAGGGATGGGCAGCATGGAACACTCCACAGTCTAAAGTGTACAATTTCGGAATTAACGTCACATTTTAATTAGAAGAATTATGAAACTATATATTAAGTACCTTACTATAGGATTGATGGCTACCACGATGTTGGCTTCATGTGCTGATATCCTGGACAAAAAGCCTTTGACTGAAATCTCAGACAATGACCTCTGGTCGGATCCGGCTCTCTTGAAGGCATTCGTCAATTCAAGATATAATCAGGTGGGAGTAAATGGTGCAGAATCCATGCAAAGTTCTATTGTGGATGAAACGGAGCTTACCTGGTTGCGCGGTTGTGAAACCCATAATTTTGCCCGTCTAAGTCCTACAGACCTGGGTAGAATGAATGGCGCCTGGTGGGGATGGGACAACCGTTCTTGGAGTACCAAATGGACTAATATTTCCAATTGCAACATCTTCTTCGAGCGTGTGGACAATGTAGCTTTCACTGACGAGGCGGAAAAAACGAAGTTGGTGGGACAGGTACGTTTCATCCGTGCCTTTGAGTATTGGGATCTTATTGCCAGATGGGGTGCCATGCCTATCATTACCAAGAGCTTTTCCATCAATGAACAAGATGAAATCGTAGATCAGAAGCGTAACACTTATAAGGAATGCATTGATTTTCTGGTTGGCGAATTGGATCAGGCTGCCAAGGAATTGCCGGCTAACTGGAGTGGGGATGACTATGGACGAGCAACCAGCGTTGCTGCTTTGGCCCTCAAGTCCCGTATCCTGCTTTATGCAGCAAGTCCTCTTATGAATGAGGATGTCAAGATACCAGAGGTAGGCTATACTACCCCAGAACCAGACAGATGGCAGAAGGCTGCCAAGGCTGCAACAGAAGCACTGGATGCTGCACAGGCTGCTGGATATGAACTTTACAATCTGGATGGTGATCCTTCCAAGAATTATCAGATGATATTCATGGACAACACTGCAGCCAACAAGGAAACCTTATTTGCCCGCATGGGTACCAACAGTGCTGGCGGTGAGAGTATTTCCAGCTGTGACCAGTATAACAATCCTAACGGATATGGTGGATGGGGTGGCAACTGTCCTCTTCAGGAGCTGGTTGATGCCTATGAAGTGGTAAAGGATGGTGTTGCCAGCAAGTTCGATTGGAACAATCCGGAAGAAAAGGCAAATCCATATGCCAACCGTGATCCTAGATTCTATGCCACTATCTTATATGATGGAGCCAAGTGGATGACCAGAAATGTGGAAACCTACTTCGATGTTGACGGCAATGGCAATATCACTGGTGGTGGAAAAGACACCAAGTTTGGCAATGACAGTTGGAATGCTTCACCAACGGGCTACAATATGAAGAAGTTTATGGATGAGGGATATGCCTTGAACTCATGGAACTTCTGTGCCCGAAACTGGATCCACCTCCGTATGGCAGAGTTATATCTCAACAAGGCAGAAGCGCTGTATCATACAGGTGACGAAGAAGGTGCTAGAGAAGCATTGAAGCCAGTAAGAGAGCGTGCAGGAATGCCTGCTGTCACAGCTACAGGTGCCGATCTGCTGGAGGCTATCAAGAACGAGCGTCGCATAGAATTCGCTTTTGAGGAGCATCGTTACTTTGATGTACGTCGCTGGAAGGAAGCTCCTAAATACTTCGGTTCTACCGTTCATGCCATCACTATCAAGAAATATCCTGATGGAAAGAAGACATATGAGGTGGATAAGTTGAGAAGTGATGTGGGTGGTGACCGTAAATGGGATGACAAGATGTACTGGTTGCCTATCCCGAAGTCTGAGATGGATAAGAATCCAAATCTTGTTCAGAATCCTGGATATAACAAGTAAACATGTATCTTTATAAAGGAAACTGTCATAACTTTTGTTAGTTTGTTCATGGTTTTGGTTAATAGCGTCTGTGCCTAGGAGAAGCAAAGCTTCCGAGAGTGGGCACAGACCCCACCTATGGGTTGGATAGTTGGGATTGCTATGAACCAACAGTTACAGAGAAAGGGACAAAAGCTAATGCCAACATGTGGAGAATGCTAAATGATGTTTGGGATTTTTGGTGGTGATTTGCCTTCTATTGTCCTTTTACATTGTCTGTGCTTACCAATAAGTGAGTATTTGCAAGCATTAAAATAAATCAAATCTAAGAAGGAAATAATATGAAGCAAAAAATGAGTATCGCTGGTATTTTGTTGCTTGCAGCTTTGGGTATGCAGGCTAACAACTATACAGTGAAGTCGCCAGACGGTAAATTGGTAGTGAATGTTGCTTGTGAGGGAGGCAAGGCTTCCTACACGGTAGATTACAATGGCAAGCAGATGCTGGGAACTTCGACGCTCGGACTGGTTGCCAATTACGGTGATTTCTCAAAGGATCTCACCATGGGCATCCTGAAGGGTGGGGAAGTGAAGCCGCTTGCCTACAAGATGACCCGCATCAAGAAGAGTGACATCAGGAAGGATGTGGTGGATGCTACCATCGGTTTCCTCAACAGTAAGAAGGATTCCATGACCCTCCATCTTCATGTAAGCAACAACGATATCGCCTACAAGTATGAGATGATCCGTCCTAAGAAGGATAATCCTAAGTCGGTGATTATATATAATGAGGTGAGTGGATTCAATTTCCCGGAGAAAACCACTACCTTCCTCTGTCCTCAGATTACTCCGATGACCGGTTGGGAGCGCACCAAGCCATCTTATGAGGAGGAATATACTCCGGATGCTCCGATGAACGTGAAGTCACAGTTCGGTGTGGGCTATACTTTCCCATGTCTCTTCAAGGTGGGCAGCGACGGATGGGTATTGGTCAGCGAAACCGGTGTGTCGAGCGCTTATCCAGGCTGCCGTCTTTCTGATTACAAGCCGGGCAAGGGCTATACCATCGCCTTCCCTCAGAAGGGGGAGAACAATGGCTTCGGTTCTGAATTTGCCGGCATCCCATTGCCGGGAGAAACTCCTTGGCGCACCATCACCGTGGGTTCTTCGCTGGCTCCTGTCGTAGAGACCACCATCCCTTACGATGTGGTTGAACCATTGTACGAGGCAAGTCAGACTTACAAGCCATCGCGCTATACCTGGAGCTGGCTCATCTGGCAGGACAATTCCGTTAACTATGACGACCAGGTGAAGATGATAGATGTTGCTGCTGCTCAGGGGTATGAAGCCGTATTGGTGGATGCCTTGTGGGACAAGCAGATTGGCAGAAAGCGCATCGAAGAATTGAGCAAGTATGCCAAGAGCAAGAAGGTAAGCCTGATGCTCTGGTACAATTCCAACGGTTTCGAGAATGATGCTCCTCAGACTCCTCGTCAGATCATGAACAATTCCATCGCCCGCAAGAAGGAGATGGCTTGGATGAAGAAGATAGGCGTGGTAGGCATCAAGGTGGATTTCTTCGGTGGCGACAAGCAGGAGACGATGAAGCTTTACGAGGATATTTTGAGTGATGCCAACGATTATGGCTTGGAGGTGATCTTCCATGGTTGCACCATGCCACGTGGCTGGGAGCGTATGTATCCTAACTATGTATCGAGCGAGGCTGCCCTGGCTTCTGAGAATGTATATTTCACGGATTATCATGCCAAGAAAGAGGCCTTCGAGATGACGATGCATCCGTTCTCAAGGAATGCCGTTGCCAGCTTCGACTGGGGTGGTGTGATGATGAACAAGTATTTCTCTAAGGACAACAAGAGCCGCCACCAGCGTTATACCAGCGATGTGTTTGAAATGGCTACAGCCATCACCAACCAGAGCAGCGTAAACTGTATCTGTCTCTATCCTAACAATTTGCAGGATGTACCACAGTGGGAGTTGGATTGGCTCAAGAATGTTCCTACAGCCTGGGAGGATACCAGGTTTATTGCCGGCTATCCTACTAAGTATGCAGTAGTGGCTCGCAAGTCGAGTGTAGAGACTGGTTCCGGTGCAGCGCTTACTGCCGGCAGATGGTTCGTAGGCGGACTGAATGCTACAGACAAGCCTCTTGCCCTGACCCTGGATTTGCCGATGTTTGCGGGTAAGACCGTTACTTATATCACCGACCAGCCAAAGAAGAAGGGCGAGAAGTTCTTCACTTCTGTCAAGAAGACTTTGAAGGTTGGCAAGGATGGTAAGGCAAAGGTAGTGGTCCAGCCTAATGGCGGTATCATTATCGAATAAGCTTTATGTTTTATAGGCATCGATTGCCTACATGAAAAAGTTTTTTTCTCGAAAAAAGTATTAAAGTCTCATTTTTGCTTGAAAAATAGGCTTTAAATACTTGATATATAAGAAAATAATAAAAATGAGACTTCTCGGTTTTTGAGCCGAGAAGTCTCATTGATGTATCATGATAGCCTCATAAAACTCAAACTCCTCTGCATCCGGTCTGCGTTTCAGATATTCTTCCACGTATGCCTTGCGGATTGATGCAGGTGTTGGTATCTCTTGTTTCATGGCTTTCATTCTTGTCATTCCTGTTTGCATTCTGTTTGCAAATTTTGTTTTTAGAAGCAAAACCGCAAACGAAACTGCAAACGATGATTTTCTTATTCTTCTGTATTTCACATTGTTAGCTTTACTGTCGTCTGTTTTCAAAAATGCATTTTCATCTACTAATTCTGCATGCAGACGCGATACTTTAGCCCTGTTTTTTTTTCAGGCAATTTCAGCAATTGTCGTGTTTCGACCAGACCAACCCTCGTTGACAGCTTCCAGTTCGTAATACTCTCGTTTGTCGGGGTCGGGAATAGCAATAAGTTGCTTATATTGATACCAATTCAATTGCGTCCGCAGTGTGGACGAAATGGGATAGATAGTATAAAACTGGCGACAACGTTCCGGTTGGCGTACACCAAATCCGCTTCCATATTCTGGCTTTATCTCATTGGCAAGGTTCTTTATAAGATAAGTTCCGTATTCGGCACGTTCTTTTCCCTGTTGTTCCTTTTCAACAATACGCTGTCCTATTGCCCAGTACATTTGTACTCGGCAGAAGTCAACTCTGCGTACGGCATTGGTGCGGGCAGTATTGATGATAGTCTTTGATTCACTTGATTTGACGGAGTTTGCTACTGCTGTTGGTATCAACGATAGAATCATAGATGCTTTGAGAAAACATTTTATCATCCATGAAAGGATGGAACGCTTGGGCTGCTACACAGATTTATGGTAGGAGAGATTAACTTATTCGTGGTATTGCTCTTTTAAGATTTTTTTCGTATTTTTGCATCCGAAAAGAAAATGGTTTCATTAAAGATTTAAAGAGCATGGTTAGAATATTTATGGTATTGGTTGCGATGTTGCTATTGGGTACTTCACCTTATTATAATAAAATAAAGGCATGTACCTCAGTTCTAGTATCGGGTAAGGTTTCCAAGGATGGTAGGCCTTTCATTTTGAAGAACCGTGATACTCCATCCTTGGACAACCTGATTGTTCAGCGAAAGGGAGAGAAGTACAGGTATATTGCAGTGGCCTCTGCTTCTGATTCCTTGCCGGAGAGTGTCTGGTCAGGGCATAATGAGAAGGGCTTTGCCATCATCAACACTGCTGCCTACAATCTGAATGGCGACAGTAAGATAAGTGACGAGATGGATGGCATCATCATGAGAAGAGCCCTGGAAATCTGTGCCACCATTCAGGATTTTGAGAACCTGATAGACAGCATCAGTCCCAGGAACTCCAATTCCAACTTCGGTGTCATAGATGCAGAGGGTGGTTGTGCCTACTATGAGGTGGGAGTCAATCAATGGAAGAAGTTTGATTGTAATGACCCATCGGTTGCTCCTTACGGATATCTCATCAGGACCAACCATGGTTTTATTGGTGACAGAAAGCTGGATGCAGGAGTAGAGCGCTACATGGCCATCAATGAGTATATGACACAGGCAAGTTTCTCAAATAATCTGGATGCCGTACATGTATTGCGTACTATACCACGTTTACTGAAGCATGGATTGACCCACATTGATTTGAATGACCTGGAGCCGGAAGATGATTCCCAGCAGAAGTTCTTTCCCTTCATAGATTATATTCCCCGCTATCTTACTGCTTCTGCAGAGTTGATACAGGGTGTAAAGGAAGGAGAGAATCCTTTGTTTACCATAGGATGGAACATCATCGGTTCTCCTCTTGCCACTGTCGCCATACCACTGATGATCACTCCTTCCGGTGTACTTCCAAAGGTGGTACTTAAAGGGGAAGACGGAGGTAGTTTGTTATGTCATTATGGTTTTAAGCTCAAGGAGCGATTGTTTCCTCTTCGTACCAAGAGCAGAAGCAATTACATCGATATTGCTCAGCTCATCAACAAAAAGGGTACTGGTATCCTACAGCTGATAGAGCCGATTGAGAGTGAGATTGTTTCTCGAGGTGAAGTGTTGATTGATAAGATCAGAAGTTCCAAGAGTTATCCAACGAAGGAAGTGGATGCCTATTACAAATGGGTGGATAGCTTCATAATAGATGAATATCAGAAGCATTTTGGTATCTGAAACTCTTCCTTACAAATATCGTTCATGAAAGATTTCCCCTGCTTGATTTCTTATCAGGCTGGGGTTGTTTTTTTATACTTTCTCTGTTCGGGTTATCTTGCGTGCTATTTTGAGAAAGATTTTGGGGAAATCACTCCTTTTTGATCAAAAACATTGCTGGATATTTGGCAAACACCAATTTTTTGTTTAATTTTGCCCTGTAATCATGATGATGGCAGCAGTGCACGTCTCACAGTTGCTTAATGTCGCATTTTAGCCCTCGACATCACGGTAAAGCCATAACTAATGAAGACAATTAATAATTTACCTATGAGAAGAATCCTATTTCTTTCTGCCTGCACATTATTGTTGGCAGCTTGTTCTCAGTCACCTAAAGAGAAGGCTGAAGCTTTAATCAAGTATAATCTGCAAAGCACATTATACTATCCAGATACTTATGCTCCTTCAAGTACTCAACTGGACAGTGCATTTGCACCATATGATGATCCTTCTTTTTATGAAAAGACGCTTAAGGTTGCGAAGCTGGGTATCTTGGTTTCTGATTGTGAAGAAGAAGCCAGTCAATTAAGAACGAGTATGTCTCTTTGGCAAGGACCTTATCAGTCATCTTTTGGTCGTCAGAATTACAAGGAATATAAGGCTAAGTATGATGCAGTTGTAGCCAAGAAGGTGAAAGCCGAAAAAGAAGGTGAAAAATTAGGGAAGGAATTGAGAACTTTGAAAGATCAGGATGTGACTTTCATTGGGTTTAAGGCCATTCATACATACAGAGCGGAAAATAGTGCCGGACAAACCGTGGGTGGCAACATGCTTTATATCTTTGATAAAGATATGAAAGAGATTATTGCAGCCTATGATATGGATAGTCAGGAGTTTCAGGCAGTTAATTATATCTATAAAGGAATGCGTGGTGAGACATCAATGGCTGATGAAGTTTCCTTAGATAAATAATGTGTTTATAGACTGTAGTATTTTATTGGTTTTGACGTATTATTTACAGTGTTCTTATAGGGTATGAATGGTGCTATTTTAGGAGATTTGGCAGCCTGGACTTGGGAACAGGACAAAGATCTCTTTTTTAGGAAGCTTGTATCGTCAGAGGCATCTCCTTCAAAGATGATGAAGGAGATGCTTTTGATGGCGGATACTCTTGCCCAGGTGAGAGGAAGTGATATCAAGGTTCATGAAAGTCTAGGCATGCGTATTTCTCCTGAGGCTACCGTGTTGCGCGCCATTGCAATTGGATGGCTCTATGATACAGAGGCTGAGACTGCTTCTGCATATCAGGAGTATGGTTTTATTTATGACAAGGAGGATTGGTATGCTGGAGCATTTATGTGGAAGCTCATCTTTGCTCTTCGTCATGGTGCCTCCAAGAAAGATGCCTTGATGGTGGAGAATGTATCTTCCTTCAAGGGGTTCGTTGAGGATATTTCATGGAATGAGCAAAGCTCCATCCTGGGTATTCTGATTCGGGCATGGGGTGCTTTCTACTCTTCCTATGATTTTGGCAGTGCCTTACATCGAGCAATGGAGTTGCCGGGTGACAGACATTTGAATGGTATTCTGGTAGGCGCTTTGGCCGATGCCATGTATGGAAGTGACAGATATATGGTGAAGGCTAAGTATGGAAAAGGCTGTAGTTTGACAGGTCTTGTGAATGTTCCTTCTAGATTTCAGGCATTATACAGGGCAGGTAGGACATTCTTTGCCAAGAACTGTGCTATGACGAATGTTGAACGACATGTTTGGAAGGATGTTGCTAATCCTTATGGGGACAAGATCATTTCCAGGGAGCTGCGCAGGCGCATCTTAAAGGCGTTTCAGCCCACTTTTGATGATAGTTATGGGTTTTATCTGGATGATGGTTATATATATGTGTATAGAAGTTGTCGGGTGTTGAACCGTTTCAAACTTTCTTCCATGTCTGATGGAACCTTTAGAATTGTGGAGTTACAGGCTTCAGAAGAGGCTGGTTATCAGTTAGGAGCAATTCAAGAAGCACTATATTCAGTAGAGTATCGTTGGAATCGTGTTAGTGATGATTATGTCATTGACAGATTGCCTGGTTCAGACAGTCTTCTGCAGCCCTTCTTTGGTGTGAGCCGCTTAAGAATGGGGCTCGATGGATGGGGAGTTACCACATTGGTAACCTTCATGGGATGTCAGCTCAGCTGTAAGTATTGTCTGAATGAACGGTGTCATGGGAAGGTATATAAAGATGATGGAGTCACGCCATGTAAGGGTATCCTTATGTTGACTCCTCAGCAGCTTTATGATATAGTGAAGAAAGACAATATATATTTTCAGGCCACTGGTGGCGGGGTCTGTTTTGGTGGAGGGGAACCGCTGGAACATCCGGAATTCATCATGGCGTTCAGAAAGCTTTGTGGAATGAAGTGGAAGATAACGGTGGAGACAGCCTTGGCCTGTCATCCTCATAACATTGAGTTGCTTGCACCTATAGTGGACCATTGGATAGTAGACATCAAGGATATGAATCCTCGAATTAGGGAGAAATATACAGGGAGGGTAGGTGATTCAGCTCATCAACTCTGCTACTTGAAGCAGTATGGGATTGTTGACAATGTGACCATCAGAGTTCCCCACATTCCTGGCTTCAATACGGATGAGGATGTTAATCGTAGTATTGAGCAAGTTAAGATCTTGGGATTTAAGGATATCCAGGAGTTTGAGTATTTAGTGTTAAATAGAAAATAATAACTTAACGTGATATATGAAGAAAGGGAAGGACAAGTGCGAGATTCTCAAGAAGATCCGCAAATACGTGGCTAAGAAATATGGGCTTGACTATGAGTCTTCTGAGTGTACGCATGAGGGCAGCTGCATGGGCAGTTGTCTCAAGTGTGATGAGGAACTTTATGCCCTTCAGAAGCAGCTTGAAAAGAAGGGAATTGATTCCATTGCTTCTGACAAGACTCTTCAGAAACTGGTTGAGAAGTTTACCGATCAGAGTATAGAGGAGGTACATGATAGTGGGATTGTTGGGATGATGAAAGAATTTAATATGCCGGATGATCCTACACCTATTAAGTCTCCAAATGGCAGGGTATTTTTGGAGTGCAGGGTTGCAGGTACGTCCTATCACCATGTGGATGACATGCTTGACACGATCTTTGTGGGTAGGAAGGTACATTTAATGAGAGATCGTGATAACAAGCATGATGAGAATGCCGTGGCCGTTTCTTTAAATGATCCTTCTCTTCTGGAACTTGAGGACTTGGACTTTTCTGATATATTAGGCTATGTTCCAAGGGAAAACAATGCAGCCTTGGCTAGCATGATGGATATGGGATGGGAAAGGGCATTTGATGCTTATATTTCTAAAATTAATCCCAAGAGTGAATACGAGAAGCTGCGTATCACCATCACTATCAAATCCAAGGAAGACACGCTTAGGGAAGAAAAAGAAGAAAGTAAGGGACTTTTTAGAGCGATGAGCCTGAGCCCTGGTCAATGGGGAGCTTTGGAAATGGATCTCTATGAGGAGGGCATGGCTTATTATCGATGGTGCTGTTTACCGACTTTTGATCATGATTTGCCAGTAAAAGGAGAGCGTATTCTATTCTTTAGTCAAGAGGATGATGGCAGCTATAGGCTATATTTGATGATGGTATTAGCTGTGGATGATGAATGCTATCCGTTTGTAAAAGGGAAGCATGAAATCATCATGAAAGATGACTGTTGCCCTTTTGTTCTTACCAATATCAAGGGACCGGTTTCCGTGGGTGAAGAGGTGATGGATGAAATCTTGAAAGGTAAGGCTGAAACCTTCAGTTGGGGCCCGGAGCAGAAGTTATCGAAGGCTGCCACATTGAGAATAAAAGAAATATTGGGTATTGACGATTGATTGATAGTTGAGATTTATGGCGTTAAGGGGGAGAGGAGTTTGGTTCTCTCCCCCTTTTGGTCTTTATACAGATAATCTCCAATTTGCTCTTAGTTTATCCATCCAAGCAGGGACACCAGATAGGCGTTCCAGTTGATGGCAATCTCGTTTGAAGCATAGCTGCCGACGTTATCCTGGTAGGATTCATCTGGAATATTGGAAGCATAGGCTGGTACGAATTCGGCATCTTCCTGTCCCTTGTTGGCTCCTCCAGCCACAAGACCAGGTACTGGCTCCTTGATATTGTCGGCTGCAGAGATACGGTGGTGGATATTCATGACCCTCTGGGTGCCGAAGCCTGTCAGGTAGCAATAGCCTGTGGCGTTACGTCCAAAGAAATAGTCTAAGGTGGAAAGGGCGGCTTGCCTATATTTATTGCCCTTTGTCAGGGCATATTCGTACATTTGGGCAATGCTTCTTCCCAGGCAGCTTTCAGCGTTGTTTACCCATTGGAAGATGCTCAGACCTGCCACGTTACCACAGGTTGGAATGCTGAATTCATCTGGAACAAACTGTTATGACTTTTCCATGATTTTGTGTTGGTTAGTTCGTTTTTTTTCTTAATGTGGTTAAACAAAAATTAAATTGTTCCCTGCTGTGAGGGAGTTATCCTGCTGTTAGATATTAATCTTTGGAACAAATGACTTGTTTTCATGTATGTTTGGAAGCAAACATGTTTGCATGTTTGCTTTCAAATAAACCTTTTTGCGAAAATGATATTGAAAAAGGACGTCCAGAAAGTTGATTGATAGATGATTAGAAACAAAAAAGGCAGGTGAGAGTAATGTTGTCTCAACCTGCCTTAACACATAATATTCACGTTTTATCTGTTGATATAGTATTTATCTTTTCATGCTGCCAAAGCTTCTCGAATAGGTGTTGGCAGACTTTGTTCTATTCAACTTCCCATCATTTTTATGGTATGCCGTATAGTTTGGCTGCTGTGGTCTTGCTATGATTTCTGGACGTCTTCCATTAGGAACTGTGGTCGCAACATTTTTGTTGCCTCTATTGCCCCCAAAAGTATGACCTGCATTTGGATATCTTGCATAGATGTTATGTACGTATGCTCCCTTTTTCCAGCTGATTGGCTGGTAGAAATAGCTTGCCTTCTTGTAGAGCTTCCATTGTGTAGCACTGAGAATACCCTTGATTTGTTTGTTACGATAGCTCCAGATTTGAGAGTGAATATCATTGCGGCCATTAATGCCGTTTAGATAGTCAAGGTTCATCTGGTATGCCTTCTCCCTTTGCCAATTATTTAAGTTCAGCTCCTCCACCATCTTGTCTGTGAGGATACGTGCCTCCTTGATGGTGTTATCGATTCTTTGTGCAGAAACGGTCATACTCATGACTGCTGCCATTACCATTGTCATTATCAATCTTTTCATAACTCATGTTCTTTAAAGGGTTACTATTCAAATTACTTCTACTGTATCATCGAGACATCTTCTGTCTCTTGATTACGGTTGCAAAGATACGGCGATTTAGTGGGATGACAAAGGGAGATACTTTAAATGGAAGGTGGATTTTCCCTACAATAGCATGGGGAAATCCACCTTGTCTAGGTCCAAATAATTTAATTAACTGTTTGACCTTTTCCGTTGATGACTGTATAGTTGCCTGCGTTCTCCGCCTTGTATAGGTCAAAGCCGATACCTGTGATATTGTCATATAAAGGTTTTGTGAGTGGCTTGCCATCTGGAGACATCAATCCCACTTTCTCTGAGTCCTTGTCCATCCAAGAACCGGTCTTGTAGTAGAGGCAGCGGCATGGTTCCAGGATTTCTTCTCCATTTTTGTCTATTTTCCCAGAAGGGAATGATACCGTGTTGATTTCACTACAAATAAAGTTGTTCCCTACCGTGAGGTCGAAGTTCAGGCGCTTCATGGTGTAGTCTTCATATTCTACCACGAAGCCTTGGCTGTCAATATTTACGTGACGGTAGCGGATAGGTAGAATCATTTTTTGTGTGTAGGCATCATAAACACCGAGTCTTTTGTTTTTCTTCACTATCCATAGTTTCCCCTTATAGTTTCTCACGTCTTCATATTCTGGCTTCAGCAGCCACTTGCCTTGTTTGTTGATGATGCCATACTTGTAATTATCCACGGTCACGATGCAAAAGCCATCATGGAAGACATATCCGTCTGCATTCTCATCGAAGACAAAGTTTGCCTTGATGACCTTCTGGTTTTTGTGGTTGATAAAGAAGAGCGTGTCATTTTCCTCTACGCAAGCCAGGCCTTCGCTGAATATCCATGCCCTTTTATATTGAGGCTTAATGACGACTTTTCCTGTAAACTTGTTGAAATAACCTCTTTTTCCTTTGCTGGCGAAGCACACCATACTGTCGCCATCCACACTCTTGTAGATCCAGTCCACGTTACGTATTGTTTCCCCGGTCTTGAAGTTCTCCACCTTTCCTGCAGATTGGCTATAACTAACATTTCTGCTCACGTATTGCCAGTCGTAGTAGTTGTACTTTGGCTTCATGATGTTTTCTGAGTAGAGAGCCCATAGGAGTGCTCCCGTCATAATCATCATTAGGATGGTCACACATCCTGTGAATACTCTCTTGACGAAGAGACCATAAAGACTCTGGTCCTTGTAGCCACAGAGGTTGCAAAACCAACAGATTGACTGCCAGATTCCAACGCCAAGTGTGGTAAAGAATTGTTTAAATGTTACTTTTTCCATAATGATTGATGTTTATTTGATTTCATATTTTTTTTTGTTTAATCTTGCGTTTCTGCTCCCTGAGAATTTTCAATACGGCATCCACGTTCTTCATGGACTGGTAAGGAATGACGATTTCGGGACATGAACTGATGAGGCAATAGGCAACCTCTGCCTTCTCATTCGGTTCTGCGCCGAAGCCATCCTCGTCTTCGAACCATCTACCTTCAGGGTAAATGGTCCATGCCAAGGCAGAGAAGCCGTCCCTCATGGGAGAGACTCTCTCCTGCCAGAAATCCACATGTTTGGAATCCACTTTATATCCATGTTCCAAATGCTCATGGATGCTCTCAAAATCGATAGCCTTGTCTTCCACCAAGAGATTTCCTTTGTTGTCAGAGATCTTAAGGAGCTTTCCTGTCTTCATGTTGACTATGACATAGGCATTTCCTTTTCTGAATTCTGCAATATCTTCCCCGATGTGATAGCCTTTGCCATATTCTTCGAGAAGCGGGAAATTAATGGTCTCTACGTTTCCTTCTTTGGAAACCAGGAAATGCTCTCTCATGTCACAGCAAGGCTCTTCGTCCTCTATGACGATAGAGTTAATGGACTTTGCGCATTTCTTTATCATTTTCTTCAGTTTTATGAGTATATCCATGATAGAAAGATTTTTTGTTTAACATTTTTTGCTAGTCTTCTTGGCAGATATAGCCGACTAGCGGTTGTATAATTCCTTTAAGATGTGAAATCTTTGTGTATTGGCTATGGCCTTGAAGCAGGGCAAATATCACATATAATTCTTTTCCCTTTGCAAATATTCCACAGAAGCTGACGGCATTTTCTCCATCTCCTTTCTCTTTGTTTCCTTGCTTGAGAGGAGTATTGGTAGCATATCCGATTAGTTTTGTCAAAGGAACAGACATTTTTTGTATCGAAATGCTCCAATTTTGATTGGTAAGGATGGAGTTGATGAGGGACACTCCTTCGCAATTTTCTACCATATTCGGAAAAATGGGACTTTGTGTTCTGTAGAGTATGGGATTCACCGTACTATATTTCAGAGCCAGCAAGCTATACATCCTAACGATTTGTAGGGGAGTTATTTCCAATCCATGCCCATTGGATATGTCGAATAGGGTAATTCCTTTGGGCAATTTCTCGTTTTTTCCTTTTATGCACACCTCGTTATTCAAGTTTTCGTCTTTTATCACTAGGGGTTGGTCATAGCCATATCCTTTGAGTATGCTAAGCAATTTTTCGCTATCATTACCAAACGCCTTTTTCGCAGCATGGTAAATAGCAAAGGGGTTATGGTGTTTGAGCCCTTTACCAAAGGTTGTGGTTCCATCCCTGCCGGTGTTGGTACTGTCTTTTAGACTTACTTTCCCAGTGTTGATGGCTGCCAACATGGTAAAAGGTTGTATCAACTCACAATCATAGGAGATTTCCCAAGGATTCTTGTAGGTCTCTCCTGAAGGAACTCTTCCTATGCCTATCATTGACATCACTCGTATGAAACCTGTACTTGCATCCATCACGATAACTTGTCCCTGTTGACTCTTGCTTTCTTCAAGTGTCTTCTTCATCAATTCTTCGGCTTTCTCTTGCCATTTGGGACATAACGTCAATTTGGGGGCTATCCATTCGTGATGGTAGTAATCATAGTAAGCTTCCTGACCGTTCTTTATAACCTTGACGTATGGCTTGTAGTCCGTATCAAGTGGTATGATTTTCTCATAGATGGCAGGCAAAATCATGCCGTATCTATCCCTAAGTCCCATTCCATGCGGAGATTTTACATACATCATACCAGAGCTATAGGCGGAGCTGTTCATGCGATAGAGTCTCTTTGCCTGGATGCACGAAAAGGGATTATAGCCCATAGTTAGGAAAGTAATGGCACATCCCATGACTACCATGCTTACTACATATTTAAGTTGGTGAGCTCTATGGCACATGCTTCCCCAGCCGCATAAGTGGCATAAGATTCCAGCTAGAAGAAATAGTACTCTCGTCTCATGGGTCTCGTATTGAGCCATCCACAGGAGCAGGTTTCCTGCTAGCATTATGATAATCTCTAACAGCTTGCTCTTTACGTGTGCCATATATTTGCACCAGAGAAGATTGCTTGCTATTGGCAGGATCAACACTCCCATAAAGGAAAGTAGATAATTCAGATCATATCCCATGATGGACGCTAGCAGGAATACGAGGGTAAGGGATATAGTAATTTTTCCTTCCTTGCTATACCAAAGAATTTTGCAGCTCCAGTCTGGCTTCAGCTCTCTGATGGGTAATGAGTCTCCTCCAAGGATTTTTCTTAGGTAGATATCTTGGCTTGGCTTAGGGAGAAAACGCTTTTTAATTTCTTTGAAGATGGTTTCTCCAATGAGCATGCTTATGGGAATCCCCCAAATCCAGAAAACTATGTTTTTTTTCAGTAGGGAGCCATATTCATTTCCCATCTTGCTTATTAGCTGATAATCAATATCTCCATACCCCAGGCCTTGCCAAAGCAACATGGGGGCTTTGATGAGCTTTTCAGAGGCGTAGTCGATCCAAGTCATATTTCCAATCATGGGCAAGCTAACTACCAGAAACATGAGAAGGGTGGATAGGTAGGAGCATCCCCATAGTTTTCTTAAACCGATGGTCATCCTTAGCAATAAGGGATAGATGCAGACGATGAGATGAATAATGGGGTAGGTCGCCATCCAACTGTAGTGGATGGCGAGAATCAATACAGCTGCCACCACTGTCAAGTCGGTGACATAAAGACATTTCTTCATCATGGTTTCTTAATTTTCAAGTTCTGCACATTTCTGTCTGTAAAGGGTCTTCACAATGCTCATCACCTCCATGCTACACACAATGTTCTGTTTGAGGGAATCTTCATCCGTGTAGATGAACTCGCAAGAGGCACTGACACTCTCATGGTTCTTCTCCACATATACTTTTAGGAGCTTCATGTCCCTTGTCATTATGTTGCAGGTAGCAAGAGCAAGGATTTCCTTGCCCTCCTTAATGCCAGTAAACTGGGGTAGGACGATATTGACGTAACATTCCTCCTCTTCATCCGGCATAAAGAAGTAAAATTCTTTCATTTCCATACACAATCTGATATCTTGGTCAGAGTCAAGCTCTAGCTCGTAGCCCATGTCCTTGAGCACCTTCATGACTAATTGCTTATTCTTTTCCATATCTTGCTAATGTTTGAGATGAGTGAATTATGTTCCGTATCGTTTTCTGCCAATGCATTTTCATCTTCGTTTGGAGATGGTAACTTGTTTATTTCTTCAGTCTGTGCTGCATCTTGATGACCGTCTCTCTCATTTGACTCTTCCATGTCAGGATAGCCTTTTTCCAGAAGACCTCTTGTGTAGTTGATACCAAAGTCGAGGTAGGAGATCATAGTACCTACGATATCTCTTATGGATTTTTCGCAGCCTTCGACGTTGTATTCATAAGCAATCCAGAGACGTTCCTCCTTGACATATGCCTTGACATAATTAAGTTCGTAGCTTAGTTTGTTGGCTAGATGACAAAGGTCAAAGGTTTCCTTTGCCTCATGAAGGTCACACACGCCTGGGATGCAGATATTGAGAAATTCCTCACCCATGATATTGGGCGCATATAGGTAGTGAGTGCCTTCATATTGGAATATGTAACCGAAGTCTTCCACTTCCTCCAACTTGAATCCTAGCTCCTTGAGAGCTTTCAATACTTTTTCTTTCATACGTATTTTCTTTTTAATTGTAATTCTCCGTTAATGAAATCCTATGCTTCTTGGATGGTGTCCCTCCTGTCCTCTAGATAGTTCAATTTTTATTCGGTCAAACTCCCTGATATCCTTACTGCTGACGGATGGACTTCTTTTGGAGATGACATTCAGAAGCTCTTCTTGAGTAATGGCCTTGAAGGCTTTTCCCTTGTTCTTGATGCTCGCATTGAACATGTTCCTTGATGCTACTTGGACGATATAGCCAATGTCGCTGCAGTTGAATCCCTTTGTCTTTTCAGCCAGTAGGGAGTAATTGATATCCTTTTCGATGGGCAGTTTGCCTAACGACAGTTTGAAGAGACTTTCCCTTGCCTTGGTGTCTGGCATGTCAACGTAGATGAGTTCGTCTATTCTACCAGTTCGCAAGACGGCCTTGTCAATTCGCTCGGGATGGTTGGTGGCGGCTATCACGTAGATGTCTTTATCGGCTGCGTTGTTGAGCATGCAGAGGAACTCGTTAACCTCTCCGTTCTGATTGTTGTCATCATTATTGCTCCTTTGCGGGACCATGCAGTCAAACTCATCGAAGAAAAGCAGGGTGGGAGCCTTCTCCTCGGCTTCCCGGAAAAGCTCACCAATCTTGGCTTGTGTTCCGTGTATATAGGAGGAGGCAAGGTCGTCGGGTACCACTTTCATAAAGTGGATACCGATTTCCTCGGCCACCTTTTCCGCGAAAAAGGTCTTTCCCACACCTGCGGGCCCATAGAAAAGCAGACTCGGAGGTTTGATGCCGAAAGCTTTTGCGCACTCCTTATTTCTCAAGACATTGATGAAGCACTCCTGTATGAGTTGTTTAAGCTTGTCCATTCCAGCGATGTCTTTCAACCCTCCTCCTTTTGCTTCTTGAATGGGGCTTTTTGGGGGAGCGGCTAGCGGCTTTTGGGGCATTTGTTTCTCCTTGTCCTTATTTGGTGGCGAGGTGATGTGTCCGAGCCATTCCTTATCTGATAGGTATCTGTTCATATTTACCTCCATTTTTTTGTTTCTTATACTTTATAAAAGGGAACAAAATCAGTAAATCTATCATGGATGGGGCAATATATTCATAAAAAGTGTGATTTTCGGCATAAAAAAAGGTAATAAGATAAGTCTAGAGATAAGTTTTTTGTTAAATCTAAAGACATGTAAAAAAATCAGATGGGCTGATGGCTTTACAGGATTTGTTTCTTTTATGGTTTTTATCCTATACCGTTGCAAATGTTTAGCACACACGACTTTTAGATTAAGCAAACATGTGGTATTTGAAATGAGTATTTAACGATCAACTTGACCATTAAATACTCTATGACTTTTCTGCTTCTATTTAAATATTGATAGCGCTAAGACAAATTCTTGTGAGGGTTAGACATCTGCATCAGTATAGGGAGGATTCTTCTTCCATTTGTCAATCAATATTTTGCAGCCTTCTTCGATTGTCTTTGCCACTTTTTTGTAGATGTCATGGGATTGGAAATGAGGGTCTTGGAGATTCTCGATTTTGTTAAAGGCTATATCGTTGAAGAGAACAATCCTATCCCAGTGCCCATACTCTACATACTTAGTGACTAAATTTTTTTGCACACTCTCAAAGACAATGATGAGGTTCATCTGTTTGAGCATGTCGTAGCTGATGGCTTGGGTTACTCCAGATAGTGTATAGCCCATTTCTTTTGCAACCTCTATCATCTCCTTGTCGCGTTGGTTGCTTCCCCAATCCAAGGTGCCAGCTGAACAAACTTGTATCTGGAGGTTGGATTTTAACAATAGTTTTTTCATGATTGTCTCGGCAAAAGGTGAACGACAAGCGTTCCCTGTGCATACGAATATGATATTGTAGGGTTTCATTTTTTTTTCGTAAATTTTATGTTATGAACTAAAAAATGGAGTTGGCTTTGAAAAGCAGTTTTTTCCTTTTCATGAACTCGTTCTCGTAGTCCTTAGGCAATGAAAGTAAATTATAGTCTTCTTCTGTGAGATTCCTGTATAGGCTATTGAGACGGCGAGCGATGTCATCCAGTCTGAGTTTACCATTGACTCTATGTCCCTTTAGGGTCGGGATGAATTCCTCTGGAACTTTAGGATGAAATACATTGTAAATTGACAGGGCAATGTCTGTTCTGTGTAGTCCCATTGCGCAAGATATGAAGAAGCTTCCCTTGTCCAGTAGTTTGAACAGTTCGGGTAGTTCATCTATGATGACACGGTCATTTGTTCTCTTGCTGTCCATCTCAAAGTGATGGAAAAGCATTCCTGCTTCTATTACCAAATTCTCATATTTAGAAGAGGTGTCGTGGGTTCTTAGGTCGATGATATTTTTGATACCGGCCTCCTTGAGTCTTGGCAGGAACCAAGGGTGTGAAGACAAAGTTCTTCCCCTGATGCCTTTTCCCAATACGGCATCAAAATCCACGATACCTATGTTCTTGAGCTGTTCGTAGTAGGAGTTTTGAATATGTGGCAGTTGTGGTTTGATAACTCTTTCTGGCTGTACTATCTTGTTTTGGGCGTTCTTGCCTATGTGCCACCCATCACAGAAGGCACATTTATATACAGAGAAGTGTACCCCCATCTTTTGGCTCATGGCTTGGGCTGACTTTTGGGCAGCTTCCTTGCTTGAATACTCAACTTTGGGCTTGTTACTTCTGCTGGATATGTGGCTATGTATGCTGAAAATTCCCAATGCATTATGGGTGACAAATATATTTCTAAAAGCTCCTTCCCTATTAACTTGGTCAATTATGGAGAGCAAAAGGTTCTTAATCTTCATGAGTTGCTTTTTCACATATAGAAAAAATTATGATAGTTGAATTCCGTGAGAGGGGAATGGACATCATCCATTTGGAGGATTCTTTCAGGAATCAGACACCATGGAGTATTTTCGTCCAGCAGTGTTCGCAGGCGTTTCGCCAACTTTACATTCTCCTGGGCAAGCTCTTCCTCTGTGGTGGTGATGCCGTAGTATATAGCCTCGCTCATTTCCGAGATGATCATCCCGGAGAAGAGTCCATGGAGAAATTCTTTCTCTGCGAACAATTTGGCGTGGCAGAATACAGCAAATATTTTCCCTTGATGTTTTCTGAGGATGTGTGCAAAGCTATGGTCTATCAGCTTCGTGAAGCTGTTTTGGGTGTCATCAGTTCTAGTGAATAGACCTTCTGGGCCTCCATGTCCCAGGAGCATGAAGCGTTCTACCGATGGCTCATTGTAAAGTAAAGCCCTCAGTTGATTCTTGCTCAATGTTGTGTCCACCAGGGTATGCGGAGAATCCTTGTAGAGCAATTCCAGCATTTTTGTGGTTCTGTCTTTTGGATGTATTACTATCATTGTAGCCTCACTTTCTTTTTTTTGTCTGATGAGTATCGAAATAGTCGAGCCAATAGGTTCTGTCGATGTAATGTTTTCTTTCTTTACTGCCAAGTTTTACCTTTGCCTCGAAATTATTGGTTTGCTCGTAGAAGTCCACATAGAAGCTTATCTTGTTTCCTTTTTGGTCAGATGCCTCATACACTCTCACGCCTGCGCTTCCTTCCAGACTAAAATCCGTATCGAGCACATAATCGGGTTTACCCCTTAGGTCGCTGTTTCTAAGGTACACTGCCATGCGATACTTGGCATTCTCGTCATACATATCCTCGGCACCGAGCAAATCCACCCTATAGATGGCATGGTTGTTCTTGTCGAAGAAACAGGCGAAAGGGACCAATTGCTTGGTTTTCAGGGATGGATGCAAGGTTGCCAGGTCTCTATGGATGAGCTGCTTTCTGAGGGTATCCTCTTCCCTTGAGACATAGTTGATGCCTGACAGAGCATAGCCTTCGTCCCAGAAGTACTCTCCGTTTCTGAAAGTGTAGCCGCGCCATCCCACTTGTTCCCACATGTCTGGAGTGGTTTTCTTGAGGATGCTTTTCAGGGAATCGTCCGCCATGATGGAAAAGAACTTCACCATATCAGTGGAATCTTCAATCCATTTCATAGGATAGGTGCGCATGATCGGATAGGAGGTCATATGTGCAAAGGCTGCAGCATCATCTTTGATGACGCTATTCATGAGTTCTTGGAAATGTTTATGCTCTTCCGTTTCAGTCTCACTTTTGATAGATTTCTCACTTTGTGCAGAGTCTGTAACAAAAGAGGAGTCCTTTGCTTCTTTTGTTTGAATGCTGCCTGTCTGTCTGTTTTGACAAGAAGCAAAGTTCATGGCTACCAATAGGGGAGTCATATATAATAATGTATAAGTTCTTCTCATGGGTGTAATATTTTAAATATCCAATATCTCTAGGAGGATTCCCGAATAGTTGTCATCGCCGCTTTCCACGCAGAGTAAGTCGAATTCATCGAGTATTTCTGCAGGTGACTTTTCTTCCATTACTTTTTCTTTCAGTATGTCTGTGGGCATGCTTTTATAGAGTCCATCAGAGCAGAGAAGGATTTTGTCACCTCTTTGAAGGGTAGCCTGGTGGATTTCGGGAATTGCCACGTCCGGGCGACCTGTAAAAAAGCATCTGGCTACAATCTCCCATCCAGAGCAATTTTTGACATGATCTTGAGTTTGGAAAATGCAGCCTTCTTTTTTCCTGAAGTGGTAGCATCTGCTGTCTCCTACATGAGCGATGGTCAGATGTGCGTTTTGTATGCTAGCCATGACCATGGTAGTTCCCATTTCCATGTTCCCGATGTTTTCTGCCTTTTGGCTGAAACGTCTATAGGCTGCTAGGCAAGCTTTCTCCACTTTGGTTTGGTCATCCTTGTAGTTCAAATGCTTCTGCCAGTAGCGAGTGATGGTCTCTGCCATAGTTTGGCTTGCTAACTCACCCTTGGAATGTCCTCCCATACCGTCACATATAATTCCCATCCAGGAGTTTTCTTCTGGATGGTAAATTGCCTGGATATAATCCTCGTTATTGCGTCTAGCTCCCTGTTTGGAGAGCGAGGCATACCTCATTAGCATAGCTCTGTCTTCTGAGTTTCTTTACTTCGATACTAAAAGAAGAATGCGCATTTTGGCTCCCTCTTCTAGTTGACCAATGCCCCATTTCAGCTCAAAATCATCACCTAGGCTGTCCATGAAGTCGTTTACATAGTTCATGTCCTCCATGTTTAGTGTGCTTCCTGTGGTTTGGATGCTCAAGAGAATGTATTTACCGCCTTTCACTTCATCCTTTTCTCCGAGGGTCTTGAAGCTGTTTTTCATGAAGGTAGGGTAATCCTCCTCTTCTTGCTCGAAGATAAAGGCTTTGCCCTTGCCTCCGTTCACCACATGCTTGATATCCTTTTCATCCAATCCAATGAGCTGGTTTGGGGTGACGATCATGTTTGTAAGCTCTATAGGGAGCTGTCCTTCGAATTCTACTTCCTTGATGTTCATAATCATTAGCCCTGGTTCGTGGCGGGCGCAACTTTTTGGTGTATATGATTTTTCTTTTAATCTCGGTTCCTTTTATCCCTTTTAGTTCATGATGTCTAGAGAGAAGTTCTCTTGGTGGAGGCAATTTGGACAGAAAGTTAGCATTCCGCCCCTACCACATAGAGAAGTCCAAGTCCACGAAGGAGATCTAAAGTCATGTATGAGCAGTTTGTGGTGGCACAGGCTGCAACATTCTTCCGTGGTTTGTATTCTCTCTGGGTGCTCAAAGAGGCTTCCCAGAATATCTGGCCATGGAATAGTTCCATTTTTGGCTACTTCTGGAACATTTTCTTGGTTCCATTTTCCAATGAGTTCTTTCCATGCCAGCCTTGCTTCCTCATATGATGGTTGTGTAAAGTAGCCGAGCAACTCTTCTTTTGAAGCAGAGATGCCCAGTTGCTCTTTCATTTTGTTTATTTGTTCTATTATCGTGCTCATGATGCTTGTTTTTGTGTTTGAAAGTTAATGGATGCTCGGCATCCGTTATTAATTTGTGTCCTGTTTTTAAAAAAGTTGTTCTTTCAGGTACAAAGATAGCATAAAAATATCGAACTCTCACATTATTTGTGTTAATTCATGAAAATGAGCTATCGATTTTTCTAATTTTCTTCTGTTTCCGAGACATTTCTTCTCATGATGTTGACGGTCTCCGAAGAAAAGCACTCATAGACATATTTCCCCAGTTCCTCACACATCTTTGATTCGAAGTCTGCAGCAGAGATTCTATCTTGAATCTTCTCGATGGTACCAACGGTGGCTCTGCTCAACATCATCTTCTTGAAGGTGAACGGTGAGTAGGTACTTTTTCTGAAGTTCACTCCTATGTTGACATAATACACTTCCCAATAGAGGGAGGATGATTTCTGTACCTGGAACCAGAGCTTGTTGGCGAACCGGACGGCCTCGTTCTTCATGGGAAGCTCGATGGCTACGGTAACTTGTCCACGCCCCTTGAGGGCATGGAGTTTGCTGATGAATTCTGGGTTCTTAAAATGCTCCACGAGTTTGAGATAGAGCTCATGGAAGTTCTCCTGTACGGCGTTTTGGTTCTCCACGCCATAGAGAGCTGCACTGGCGTTTGCCACAAATGGGTCGAAATTGTAATTACATTTTGACATAATTTTAATTTTATGGTTTGACATATTGTATACTTGGGTATAATCCCACAGCATCCTCGATGCTTTTTTTACTGGCTGCTACTTGTTCAATCCCTATTTTCAAGTGATAGTGGAGTTCCTCCATTTCCTTCCAGTTGAATTCATAGGTGAGCAGGATACAGTCTTCCATGAGGAAGGCCTTCACCACTTTCTGTCGTGAGGTTATGGCATTGCAGAGTTTCAGCAGTTTTGTATTGCCCAAAGATTGTGAATTCGTGATGATGGGAAGACATATATTGCAAAAACCTGTGGCTGTATTCTCTGACGAGATGCTTATTACTTGGTCTTGATAGCGGATGATACTGTTTTCATCGTTGCTTTCAATGAGATTGTAGTTCTCCTGGAGAAGATAATCCCTTATTTTTGTTGCGATTTCGTTCATGACAGTTTTGTTTATATCGTATAAGAGAAGCGTTTTAAGATTTTATATCAGCATTTCTCTTCTTTTTTTTCGGAGCACAGCCTTTTCCGAAGCATTCGTATGTGACTGGCATCTTGAAAGGACTGCTCTTCATGGCTTCACTCACAAACTCTTCAATGGTCTCATAGCGATGCTGGGGAATAGGCTGCAATGCTTTATATAGGCAATCTATCAGTTTCGCAGGGACGTTGAAGACTGGCTTGGCCATGGTGAATTGTTTTCTATGATTACTGTCTGTGCTATCTATGGGCATGAGCCAGGGATGATATCCTTGGAGCATGAAGGCTAGCGGAGAGCTATGGAGAACTCCATGCTTCTCTCACTCATGCAACCGGTATCGTATTCGGGTGGAGTATAGCAGGGGTTCAGCTCATCATAGTCTATGGTATCTTTCTTTATACAGTAATTATACACATACTGCAAGTTGGTGATGATGCCTCTGGCCTTCTTCCTTTTATCCCAATAAACCATGACGGTCTTGGGGGAGAGATTTGTGTGAATGGCATCATGGCAGCAATACTTGAGCTCTTTTACTCCGATGGCAATGTCGAAGAAAATACGCCAGGCATCGTCTTGTTTGATTTTACCTAGATACATGGCTTCTTCCAAAGTGATAGTCTTTTGATGTTTATAGACAAGAACTTGTATCCTCTTTTTTCTGATGACGGTTACGAAGTCATCGCATAGTTCCATGAAACTTGGTGAGAATACACAGGATTGGAAGCCTATTTCCTTTATGTAGGCATTCTTTGAGAGCTTTTGGGAGGTGGTGTCGTAGGCAACAATGAGAACAGTCTTGTTCTCATTGTTGATACCCACGTATTCCTCACGGTAGGCTCTTCTATTGGTATGGAGAAACTCCACAACCTTATATTCTTTGATGACAGTATTGGTTTTCAGTAGCATAAGCTGATTTCTTTTTCTTGTTAGACTTTGTGACATGTACTTTCTCTCCATTTCTATTCTCGTACCATTCCTTGGCTGCCTCTTGGAATTTCTTGTTCATTCTAAGATAGATGTTGTCCACGTTCGAGCGTCTCATATTCAGTTCCTTTGACAAAACTGTAGGAGACTTGTCTTCGAAGTAACGACTTTCCCATACATAGCGGTCACGTTCTGTGCATTTTACGGTGGATGCTATGTGGTGGATTGTTTCCAAGGCCTTGCTCTGGATTTCCTCGTCCGTGAGGCTCACGCCGAAGATATCCACAAGGGCGCATAGATTTTCCTTGAAGCTGGCCTGACAGCCGTTTTGCATCACTTCGTCCAAGGATACTTGGCTATTGCTGGCAGACTTGTCTTTCAGAATATCATGATAGTCCACAGGTGAGTGCAGGAGCGTTTCCTTTAAGGTGGTAGTCGCATTCTTTACCTTCTTATCATATTCCTCCTGATTCCAAGCCGACTGGCTCATGATTTCCTGGGGACTTTTCTTGTTGACGTACAAATCCCTGATGATTTGTGAGGTATCAGCAGGGAGCGTTTCTTCTTCTAGAATGAGGTTGGCCATCTCCTCCGTGAGCTTTCGCTTGGAAAGGCGTGTATTACCGGCAGTGCGTTTTCTCTCCCAAGGTATTCGCTTCTGCTTTCTTAGCTCTGCTGTGAGTTCATGTCGGCCTTTAGTCTCAATCCAAGAGAAGATGCTCCCTGTATTTTGGAAGGTCTTCAAGCCTTTCCAAGTTCCTTCTTCCCAGATGCTGCTATAGATGATGGTACTTATCTCTTTGTCGGAGATGGTAAGTCCATAGGAAGAATAGAACTCATTCTTTAAGCGTGACCGGAGTCGAGAGATGTTTGCTTTTTGAGGATTTGTGCCGTAAAAAAAATCCTCAGCGAATCTGGTGTCATTGCTGGTGAGTTTATTTTTGATGTATTCCCCCTCTGCCTCGTTCACCTTTTGCCATAGATAGTCCTTGAGGAGGATCTTGCATGTGGAAAGCAAGGTATAGTCACAGCTGAATTTTTCAGGAGTTACAACCTCCTTTACATGCATTTTTACTTTCTCCAGTAGAACATCTTTTCCCCAGTAGATGTTTTTTTTCTGCTTCGTGATATCCTCCATGATGATGGAAAACAAGAACTCCACGAAGAGCAATACTTGCTCGATGTTGAGCGTGAGTTGTGTCCTTGATGGTGTGCCAAACAAGTCACCAGTTACTTTTTTCTCGTTTTTCTGATTCATAATCCGTCGTTTTAATGTTAAACAAAGAAGTGCCGAACTTCGTAATCTGGGTACAAAGTTCGGCACTTTTCGGCGAAATATGAATCTTTGCGGAATCCGCAAAATGCTTCTTGTTATTTTCTTTCTATTCCTTTGATAATCCGATATTTATATATCTGAAAACTTTTCTGTTTACATATTTTAACTTGTTTTTTCTCTTTGCTAGAGCAGCTTAAAGGGGATGCGAATATTATGTGGTTTGGTAGCGATGTGGTCACCAGCATCTTCGATGATATGGGGACTGATGATTTCTCCCAGTTCATCGCAAGCTGTGCCTACGCATTTCCTTATGTCAGCATAACAGTCACCCAGACGTTTTTTCTTTTTCTCCTTGCTGTCCTTATCCTTATATTTTGAAACGAGGGTATAATAAGTACTCTTAGCCTCGTCTGTATGTTCAGGATATATCAAGTTAAAGAGTCTGTTGTACTCGTTTTCCCATTTCTTTTCCAACAAGTCAATTGGATCAATCTCGTCCTCCTTCTTATATCTGTCAATGAGATAGATAAGATAGACGATGAAGGAAGACTTATAGGTGAAATCCACTGCCTTGAAGTGTCCGTCCTTAAAAAGGAAGAGTTTATAGGTACCTGTATTCTTGTTTCTCTGGTCGGTGGGCATCTTATACCCTTCCATCTTTTTCGGGTCGCGAATCTCTATGCGTAGGCGTGAGTTCTCGGCATATACTTCTGGATCAAGATAAGGAGTTACCTTGGAGAGTTGGGAAGGCGTGAGGTTTTTCAGCATCTCGATGATATACTCCGCTGGGATGCTGTTGATGAGGAAGGTGAGCTCTGCATCTGCCTTCTTATCTCCGTTTCTGCGCACCTTTTTCACGTTTTCTGTGATTCGCTTGAGCAGCTCTGCCTTTTGGTGGAAGTCCACTACGTCATTCTTGAAACCCAGAATTCCCTTTATGGCTCCCATCTGCGGTACCATTCCCATTGTAGGGTTGAGAAGAGAGTGTACGGAACTTGTGAAGAAATTCTTGATGAAGGCGGTGGTGGAGAAGAGTGGTTTCAGCCATTTCTCGAACTCCTCTGGATTGTCTAGAAGTTGCTTGTGAAGTGTCTTTTGGGCTGTCTGTCTGATATGTCGCTCTGATGAATAGATGATACCACTCACCTGTTGTTGGATGTCCTTCTCTTCCAGTTTCACAAGGAGATACTTCCCTATGTCTCTGCCAAGGAAGTTAAGGGGAAGGATGACGTTGCAGCCTTCTTCTACAATGGCCTCTAGGATACTCTCGTCTTCAATGTGAAGTTTTTTATTCAGATAGGTGCATGTATAGCTTCCTAGAAAATCTCCTGTCATTTTAGCAATTTGCATCTGGTTGCTTATGGTCTCCTCCACCTTATCAGCTATCTCCTTTTTGATGGACGGCAGGAGATAGAGGCAGTTCTCCATCTCGAACGATATGGGTTTGGTAGTGCTGCATATTTTCCCGATGGCAGCTTCTACGCTAGGGTTATTGTTGATGATCTTCATGATGATTCTCCTTTTCTTTAAGTTGTGTTCTAAATTTTAATACAGCCTGTTTGATGAGATTGCTGTCCGGCAATCGATCTATGTCAATGGGGGCTGGAGATGGGGGATTGAAGAAAGTCTTTTCCCAGTCTATTTCCTGAATGGCCTTCCAACTCTTTGACAGTTCTAACATGTGTTCATAAACAAAAGGTGGAACAAGATTGAGGATTCTGTCTAGTAAGGGGCTGCCATCCTTGTCAATGACTTTGGATAGGTTCTCCCTGCCATAATCCACGGCTTTTTTCCTCATCTGCCCGTTAGGATGGGTAGGAGTGGCATTTTTCATGCCTACCACCCATTTGTACTTGTTTGTGGCAATGAAGTATTTTTCGGCATAGGCACCTGCAACTATGTCGCAGGCGAATTCCTGTATCCACAGTTCATTGGGAAATATCCAAAACTGAGTGTTTCTGAGCGCCTGATGGCACATCTCATGCACGAGGCAGAGCCTGAGGGCATCGAGATTATTCACTCCTTTGTCCTGCATGACCTTGAGGTTATAGAAAAGCTCCGTGTTCTTGGCTTCCTCGTTGGTCTTGATCTTGGCCACGGTATCCTCCGCCTCTGTCACTTTGGGCATGGGGAGTCCAAAGAAATCTGCAGCCTGGTTGATTGTCTCCAGTATCTTTTCTGAGTCGAAGTATTCTGCTCCATGAGGATTGAATCCCCACATGGTTTGGTGCATCTCCAGAATTTGCAGGTACCAATTGTTCCTTTGTTCCTCTGTCATGGACTCGTATTCTTCTTTGCTTGGTCGTTTCATAGGCTCTTTTTTAAGTTAACATACCATTTTGGTTCTTCCGTGAAGTCCCAAAAGGTTTGTTCCTCTATATTGATACTTCTGTCATCATACTTTGCTACCAGACTTCCGTATCGGTTGTAGGTTCTTGCCTTGATGAAGGTACCTTTCCAATAGGCAAGTTCCGCAATCAGGTGGTTGTCCTGATAGAGATAGTTGACATAGCTTCCGCTTTTGTCTCCTTGGTATTCTTGCAATACGAAGATTCCCAATGAGCCTCCATCAAGGTCGCTTGTCCAAAATGGTCCCCATTCCCGGATGTAGAGCTTGGATTTATAGTTGGATCTTGTGATGACGTTACCTATGGAGGTGATTGTTCCTGTAGAATCTCTTTTTACTTCATAGCTATATTTCTTGCTTTTGGGATTATTCATCCATTGTTTAAACATTTTTTTTGCTGTCGTAGGAGTGAGCTTTGAAAAGCCTTCCTCCACTATATCGCCAAGGGGATTTAGAAGAGAGATTTTCTCTACCTTCCCATTGGGGGTATAGTCAATCAGGTAGCCATAGACATCCGCCATCTCACTGCATCCTGCGGCGATGAGTCTTAGATTACCATGTGGAGAATATAAGGCATGGTAGGCCGTATTGGCAAATTGCTTGTGGGCAATTGTCACGTACTCACTGCCATCCTCATATTTTTGATGGGTTGTCTCAAATGCTTTATCGTTTGGCTTGACAATGTCTTGCCTGTAGATGACTTCTGTACCCTTTGGGTCGTTTCCCCACATGGAAGCTGTGGATGTATCTGTGTTTGAGGGTGCATGATGAGTGCAAGCGCAGATGAAAAACAGCGTCATCCAGCAAAAAAGCAAATTATAGTGATGGATTTTCTTACTTGTCATTTTCTTCTTTCTTTTAGGGTTTAACATCTTGTCATGTGAGCCGGTCTCAATTTCCTTACATATATAGTATATGTAATTTAAGGACAAAAGTAAGGGGAAAAACCGAAATAGTCAAATCTTTAGCCATTTATTTTTGGGTTTAAACTATTTTTAGTCCCGTTTAAACCTTTTTCACATGGGCTTCGCTGTATTCTCCCTTTATGACTTGATGGCCGGTTTCTTTAGGTAAGTCACCCAGCATGCCCATCTGAAAGCCGACAGCAACTGAAGCTCACGGAAACCAACAGGCTGATGAGAGTGACCATAACTAGCTCATATATTTGGATTTTTTTTATTCGAGTTCTTCGTTATACACTTCCTCCACACCCTTGATATGGTAGAGGTGAGAGGTGATGATTTGTAATTCTTCGTAGGAATGGATGCCAAACTTGATGGTACAGTCCACGATGAAGTCCACGGTCACAGTATGCAAGTTCTCGATGGAGAGCCCAAGCTCGTTAGTGATGCAGTCGATGATGTCGCTCAACAGATGGTAGCGGTCGATGGCTTTCACGTGTATGGCGATAGGGTAAAGGATGTTTTCCTCTTCCTTGAACTCTACGGATACGATGCTGTCGCCAAACTGCGATGCCATTCGGATGGCATCGGTGCAGTTACGCTTATGGATACTGATGCTGCCGCCTGCTTTCTTGAATCCGATGACTTCCTCACCGGGGATAGGCTTGCAATGCTCGCAGCGGTGGTAGGAAGAGACGTTTTTCTTGCTCAAGAATGAGTTGATGTGTCTCTTAGCCTTGTAGGTGATGACATGGTTTGCCCAATCTTGCTCGGGGCATACGCTATCGTCGGTACCAATCTCTATGCTGTCACCACGGCGAAGAATGGTCTTGATGGAGCAAAGCTTGCCATTGATATGGGCATACTTGGCGTGCATGCCCACCTTGGTGTGAACTTCGAAGGCAAAATCTAGGGCAGAGGATCCCTTCGGTAGTCTTACGGGCAGTCCTTTCGGGGTGAACACCATGATGTCGTCGTTATAGAAGGAGCTTACCACATTCTCGATGTATCCGTCTTCTAATCCATGGAAGGCGATATCCTGCAGTACTTCCTTAAACTGCTTAAGCCAGCTTTTGATGGTGTCGTCACTGCGATTGGACACGCAACCCAGCATGGAGTTCTTCACCATCCTCTCACTGCAGATATGCACCTCCTCCCATTTGCCGTGGTCTGACAACAGCTTGACATGGAACGACTCGTAGCCGTTCGATTTCGGATTGTCTACATAGTTGGTGATGCTGCCTGGTTTCTCCTTAAACTTATCCGTCAGGATGGAGTAGAGGTAGAGGCAGGTGTTCTTTTCCGTGCGCTCCAGTCCTTCAGGGAAGATGATTTTCACGTAGTGGTGATTGTTTACGTGCTGGAAGTCCTTGTTCTCTTTCTGCATTTTGCGCCAGATGCTATACGGCATGCGATACTTCACCTCGACTTTGGCCTGCACCTGGTGGTCTGCTAAAATCATATTAATATGGTTCACGAAAGGGTCAAGCGTATTGGCGTTTCTCATTTTCTCATCCTCTATCATACGCTCCATGTGGGCATATTCCTGTGGACAACGGAACTGGAAACTGAGGTTTTCGAGCTCCGTCTTAATCCAGTAGAAGCCCAGTCGGTTGGCTAGGGGAGCGTACATGCAGTCAGTCTCGCCGGCAATCTTCATCTGTTTGTCAGGACTCTGTGCGGCAAGTGTGCGCATGTTATGCAGGCGGTCTGCCAGTTTGATGAGGATAGCACGTATGTCATACTGCACAGAGTCAAGCATCTGCTTGAAATTGTCAACCTGTTTGGTAATCTCATAGTGCTCCTTCTTTTGCTTTGTAACCACTCTCACGAGATAGGCAACGTCACAGCCGAACTCCTTTTGCACGAAGTCCATTTTATACTCGGTGTCCTCAATCAAATCATGCAAGAGGGCGGCGATGACGGCATTGGCACCTAATTGCATATCTTCTGCCACGATACGAGCCACGGCGAGAGGATGCAGGATATAGGGTTCTCCACTCTTGCGGAACTGTTTGCTATGGCCTTCGTTTGCAATTTGGAAGGCATGTTGAATAAAGCTGAGCTCTTCCGGTGACGTTCTTGGTCGCATCACCTCAAATATGTGCTCAGCTGCCTGCTGTATCTGAAAATTGTAATTCTGTTCCATAATGCTGTTCTTTTTATATTGTCATCTATAGGCAAAAGAAGAGATAAAAGATATAAGTTATATCAGAGGAGAGAATCTATTTAACAACCATTAACTAAATGGAAAAACGGAATTTAGCAGTATTGCCTTGTTCCGTTTTTACAGTCATCATATGATATTGATGTTATGTTTCTGGTATTTTGTATATTTTATTGTTTCACTCTTATCATGTTGACTCATTGGCTTTATCGTCAATCAACAACCTCAATGTATGAAGTATAGGTGGGAAACCATCTGTCAAGGATGGCATCAGCCTTTCTTTCCATGGAAGGGGTTATGTATTTGCATACTTTTTGATAAGCAACCGTGAGAGACACTGCCTCGTCCATCCATCCTATGAGTGGTAGGCGTTTGGCTGAGATTATATCCACGGGTAGAACCAAGTAGGACAGGGTGGACAGAATCAGAAACTTGTCTGACTTGGGTGTTTCCTTGCTTGTCATGACGAAATATAACAAGAGGGCAGGACGTGAGCTCATCCTTCCTATCTTGATAGCATATTCTTGGAGCTTTTCCAAAAGAAGTTTTTTGTTGTTGATTCCTGATGTATTCATTTTCTTGCTATTTTGATGTTATACTTATAAAACGATGGAGTGGGAATTATGAAAAATCTATCCCGTTTATACCTTAAAAAATATAAAATCTTCTTTCTAGACGTAATATGTCTGCAAGGTTTTGTTCTCTAAATGCCGTGACCTCATTGATAAGATTTTGTATGGTTAGAGATATGCCATTGCTCTGCATTGCCTTAGTCACATATTTTCCATGTTGGATGAATAGAACTCTCAAACTGCCATCTGGGTGAGTCGGAGTACCGTTCGTCACAACAGACACAAACACACCTAGGACTCATCCCTGTTCCAAAGCCCAGCCCGGCATCCCATCAAGAAATCTGCAGCCAGTTCGTTTTCCCAAATGCCATTGTTGACTCCTGAAAATCTTGTGGTCTGAAGAACCCTTTGAGCGCATTCATGGGTCATAACAATTGAGAAAGCACTCTTACTGGCAACCTTCATGTCGATGAGTTGTTGCATATTTAAGCATAACACATCGTCATTGTAGCTATTTCTATCCCAGCAACAAACATGGTTTGACCATTTGGTACATTTGTGAGATCTTGAATCAACCCAAGGCATCGGGATGTTGAAGAAATCACAAACTTGCTTAATATCATCGTTGATGTCTGCCTGGCTCAATCCGAATTGACTGAATCTATCGCTGCATCATTTTAGAAAGTCATCCAACTTTCAAAGAAATTGAAAGTTGGATGATTGAATAAAGAGTTTGCCATAATGTTCTCTCGTTAAGGGTTCTTAATGTTTTGCTCAATAGTTACTGCTTTTGAGAAGCTCTATCTGAATCTTGAAATGCAATTTCTGAATCAGTTTTAGTGCTGGCTCGTTGCTGTCTTTGACTCTTGCAATGATGTTTCTGTAGGGCTTGCCATGTTTCTGCAGGAACTCATGGAGTGCTCTGCTCATGATATCCAGTCCCCAATACTTTGGTGAGAGAGCAAATACAAGGTATGCGGTTGGTCCTAGTATATAATCGAACCCAACTATTCCTAAAGGGGCATTCTTTTCGTTAAGAATTACATAGACCTTGCCTGGTTCGCTGCCTTCTTCATTGACTCCAGAGATGAAAACAAAATACTCACGAGCATCATTTTCTGTTTGAAAAGACTGGCTCATGAGCTTTGTTACTTCTGAATCATGGAAGAGTTCGTAGAGAAAGGGAATATCTGATTCCCCTATTCTTCTTAGGATGTAACTTGTTTCCATAATTGTATGTGCATTATCGTTGAACTTTATGAAGTGACATTGTAAAACCACAACGCATACAGCGTGTACTCTCAAGAGGTCTTGCACCAGGGTAAGCCTCTTGGTATCTGAAATGATGATCGTCACGGATCAAATCATGGTGTGGACATTTGAGTCCTTTTACTTCTTTTAGCATAATTGTATATTTTTAGTTTGGATATTGCGAACTTGAACTTTCCTGTTGCCAATTGATAGTATTCTGCATGAAGTCCAGCGGTTAAGTCTGCTGCCACTCCTGCATCCAACGTTTGCTGCGAAATGCATGAACTTATACCTATAGAGAATCTGTTGAGCCATCTCATGAATGGAATACAGTGTAAAAGCATCTTTGTTGTTAACGGCTGCATTTCACAGCTTTTCCATGTTGTATGAAAGCTCACATTCCTCAGCCTTATTAATTACTAAGAAATACCTCAACAAACGATTCACATTTGCCTCATGGGGACGCATGTATTTCATCCCCCTGCTGTTGGTCGTATGCTGGCATATTCAAAATCTATAATACTTGTGTTGCTGGTTTAATATTTCATTGAGGTTCTGCTGTCTGAAAGCCATAAACTCATTAATTAAGTTCTGTATGGTTAGTGGAATACCTCTGCGATGCATTTCTGGAGCGATGTATTTTCCGTGTCTGATGAACAATGCCCGCAAGGTTCCTTCAGGATGGCTTGGACTTCCGTCTGTAAGTATCAATCCCATCACAACCTTGTCAATGGCATTCATATTCCACAAACCAGCACGACATCCCATAAGAAAGTCTGGACACAATTCTGATTCCCATTGACCATTGGCTACACCAGGGAACTGTGTGTTTTGGAGAACTCTGTGGCCACATTCGTGGGTCATAACTAACGAGAACGCATCCTTGCTGTCAACTTTCATGTCAATGAGCTGTTGCATATTAAAACAAAGGATATCATCGTAATAGCTACCTCGATCCCAGTTCGCGAACATGGTCTGTCCATTCTGAACATTAGTCAAGTCTTGTATCATCCTTGGCATAGGGATGTTGAAGAAGTCACACGCAGACTTGATAGCATCATGTACGTCTGCATCGCTCAGACCAAACCGTTGAAAACGTTGTTGGCATCGCTTCAAGAAATCATCCATTGTAGGACGCTTGAAAAATTGAAAAGCAGGGTTGTTGAAAATGTTTACCATAACTTATAATTCTATACCCACTTTGTTCCTTCCCAAGTACATCCACAGTCAAGACACTTGTAAGTTACTTTTATACTTTTGTTTCCCTCTTTCCAAAAAGATTGGGCAGCTTTATTCGCTGCTCCATGGAACGGAGTAAAGCAGCCAATGAAGCATACTGCTGCGCCTACGAGGTTTGCACCGTTTTCCAATACGCTACCATTAGCTTGATTTATGACTTTTATTCTTGTACTTTGACAAGATGTATTTATACATTTCATACGCTCAGATTTTTTAATTGTATTATTTCTGTGGTTTATGAAGTGACATTGTATAGCCACACTTCTTGCAACGTGTACTTGAAGTAGGCTTTGCACCAGGATATGACTCTTGATACATAAAGTGATGATTGTCTCTCACATAATCGTGATTGGGACATTTTAGTCCTTTGATTTCTCTTATCATAGTTTTATTCATTTTTTATATATACAAAGAGTCGAGTTTACTTCTTTTTCTATCATTAAATGAATCAAAATCTAAAAGAAAGTTTTAATTGTAATCTACAATGCATGTAACCACTTTGCGCATTTCGCAATAATGCGACGCTGATCTGTCGGTAAATTTGCATATGCTTTTCCCATTTCAGTGAGACACTTACCAGCAAGTCCAGCACTTATAGGTATGCCAAGACCTGGTATCCAAACTGTTAAAGCTGTTGCTGCTAAACCAAAAATTGCAAGGCCGCCTGTTACTTCTCCCATAATTTTAAAGGCAGTTTAATGTCTCCTTTTGTTATAGCTTCTTTACCTAACTTTTTAATATCTTCTTCTAACTCTGACATAATTCATATATTTATATTCGACATTCTTTGTTAATCATTGGGGATTGTCTATCCCAATTGATACAATTCCTAAAATTAATAATACCTTTCAATGAAACCAATGTTCACCAAACTTCGTTTATTGCATCATTATAGATGTTCTAAAGACTTTCAATATGGCCAAATACAATTCTTTAAACTATGTTTGCCACTTTTTTGTTTGAATGTATCGAAGTTTTCATTCATGGGTCATATATTGTTTGAAATCAACCTATACCTAATTTCCCTTTTTCTTTTTCTACCGTATTTTCAAGCTCAGCCATTTTATCTTTCCAATCAGAAAATAGTCGGTTAAGGCTCCCCATTTTCTCATTTGAGAATTCAGCAATGTCATTAAGTGATGTTTGGTAGAGATTATTTACCATGTAAGACCACATCAGTATTGAAGAATCGTTCTTGTCATTTGCTTTCTTCAATTCTTCTCTACAATCATTAATCTTATCTTGAAACTTTGATTTTGCTTTTCTATTAGGCATTTCTATTTCCGTTAAAACATCTATAACAATTCGAGGATTGCTACTAATCAATTGAGGAGTCGGCAATTGATTTTCAATATCCTCTATTTGTTGCTCGTACTCAAATACTAAAGTATCATATTTCTTTGCTGAATACCATATAGACTTTTTGATTTGAGCGATACCTTTTTTCATTTCAACAACTTCGTTTACAATAAACTGGTATAGAATAAAAGCTATCTGTTCTGCAACAGAAGAGCAGTCTGAAACAGGTATGTCTTCAAGGATTTCAGATTCTTTAAACTCTTCACGTTTATTTTCTGCAAAAGTCTGAATTGAAACCAACGTGTCTTTGCTTTTTGCTTCTGTTTCGTTCTTCATCTGATAATACCCTGTTTCATAAGCCTTAATAGCGTTATCCAATGGTATTCTTTTGGCCTTATTTGTTGCCATTCTTCCTCCTATAGCTCCGATTACAGCACCAATACCACCACCTATCGCAGTCCCAATAGGACCGAAAAAACTACCAATTATGGCTCCACCTTTAGCTCCTGCCACACCGCCAACGCCAGCACCAACTGCATCCAATGCGATATTCTTCAAAGATGAAATATAATCAGTCTTGTCATCAGAAAGCAACTGAAGCTCTCTAAAAGAAGACAATGCAATTGTTACAACGGGTATATGTCCTGTTACGTCAATATCTGAAGCATTTGTCAAATCACCAATACTTGTGCTCGTTTCAACAGCTGCCCCTATATTACTACCTATTTCTGATAGTGAATTGACGAGTTCATGCGTTACATCATGCACCCCAAAAGCTTCAAGGCTCCATGCTTAATCGGGGTCAATAACGCATCTGATATTTGGTGATGTTCCAACGCCTTTGCAACAGACAACATCTGATAATGATTAAGATTTGCCATACCATGAATGAATTTTTCTAATCCATCCATTGTGGGAATACTCCAAATGTTATCTTTTTACTGATTCTAATGCATTACCAAATATTGCATGACCGAGATTTTGAGGTAATACTTCAGCCATAGCTTGCAGCGATTGCCCGATTAGAGATGTTGGTAACAACGAAAGAATGATTTGTTCAGTACCAACTGTAGCCAATGAATGCTCTTCAAAAAAGCTTGAAAGTTTATTAAGGACTGATTGCGTGTCATCATAATAGGAGACAGACTCCAGGTGTAGGAATATCCAAATTTTCAATATTTCTGCGGACTTCCTCTAAGTTATCTTTCAATTCTTCAAACCGCGGTCAAACTCATCTTCTAATTCTAAGGTTTCTACAGGAATAGTTTCTGCTTCACATAATAACTTACTAATAGATCTTTTATATTTTCGTTTAGAGAAATAGCATCCCGTATATATGCCTAATGCTATGATTACAATTGTTGATATAAGGATAAACATGTAAAATTGTTTTTAGAGTCTGTTGGTACTTACATAAGCTATATAAAAAATACAAAAAATAGTGGGTAATTAGGGATATTCAGACCAGAACCCAGCATAAGGATCCCATTCTGGCTCACTATTATCAATTCTAACTGCAACAAATTTATCAATGTACGTTATATAATCAATTTCAGACAATAAGTCTTTATAATGTAATCTATAATCTCCATATGTACCTATAATGCTAAATTCATTCTTGAACGCCCAATATTTTACTAATTCATAAGCGTCATTTAATTTCTTGTGCAACAAAGATATTTCATAACATAGGTTATTGTATTTTATTGCTTTAGTAGTACCATTAGCTACAGCAGAATCAAATCCAGAATCGAATATCTTTAATGCAGAATTTTCCATATGTACCAAAGCACTTCTAATTTGATTTTCTGTTTCTGCGTTGTCCAAATATAAGTACGCTAACTCCAACTGTTCTTTTGCTTCAATTGGAAAGTATTCAACTCTTGAACTCTCTTTTATATAGTATTTTATTGCAGATGCAATTGCTGTAACAGCCATTGATGTTAATCCCATATTTAGATATTTTATGTTTTGTAATCTTTTTTACTGCAGTTCATTCCCACAATATGGACATTTCTTCATTCCTGCTGGTATTTGCATGTGGCAAGCACTGCACACTGACGATGTGTTAGCGTTGAGAATATCTTGGTATTCTCCACTTTCGTACCAAGTGAGTAATTCTGCAGCACGTAGTACAGTCCAAGGATGGGTACTTCCTGCAATGGTTAATGTCTTGATTGCTTGATCTGTAAATCCATTAAAAGATTGCTTGAATTCAGTTGCTTGCTTGATAAAAGCATCTTTATTCATATTCTCAAAATACTTAATTGGAAGGCCAGACATTTTAATGATACCGCTAATGGCAGCGTCAATGTCTTGACAAGCCAAGAGACCGGCTCTGTCTGCGGTAAACTCAGACATACGTATCCAATACATCAAAGCATAATAGATAGGCGTCGTTAATGAACTGACTACCGGTATTTGGCTAATGGCACTATTAAACAGTTCACCCATTGTGTGATAAATTACATGGCCACTCTTGATGTGTCCCATCTCGTGACCTGCTACATAACGAAGTTCATCTTCGCTAAGTAAGTCAACCGTTCCACTGTTCAGTACCAAGATGGTATCTTCTTTATAGCCAGTTGTGTACCCATTGATGTTATATCCCCATTGTGTGTAAAAACGAGGGAGTGGACTTACGTCAAGCGTATCTGCTACATCATGTACCAAATCGTAGAGTTCTGGGCATGATTCTCTTGTAACAAGGAAGTTAGAGCCTTGCAACTCGACAATATGCCATTTAATATATGTCCAGTTTAAGAAGAAATTAACTACCTTATCAAATCCAGGCAAAGCCTTTAGCATCTTTAAAGCAGTTTTATCAAAATCATGTTCGTATGATTTTGAATCAAGTCCAAATAATGTTTTCTTTTTATTCATAATTTTGTTTGTTTTCTAGTTCTATAATTCTTTTTTCTAGTTCTTCAATGCACCGTTTCATTTGCATATTCCTTCTTTCCATACCTCTGATGTAGTTCCATATTGTTTCAATATCTTCAAGTTTGGGAGTATTTGTCATTGCATGAAAAGACAGAATAGGCTTTCTTTCCTCTGATTCGAGTCGTTTTTGAGGTATATTTTGCTCAGCACTCATATCTGATGTATTATTTCTTACTTTTAGTTGTTCTTCTAAAGCTTTGAAAACCAGATTGCCTGCTTCATCAAAACAGACGTTTATCTCTTTTTTGGTAATGTTTTGCTCTTTGAAGGTCGTTTTCAAGTTGCATGGGCTACCAACTACAAGCATGCGTACATATAAGGGATAGCTTATGCTGAGGGTTATAGCTTCGTTACATTCTATAATAGAGTGGAGAAATGATGTCAATCTATCATTATCACAACGTAAACCATTCTCGTTTAAATCGTTTACGAACAGTGTTCCCAAAAAATCTAAGAACTGACAATAATTGTTGCGTATATGTTCGGCTAACTTATCTAAGCTCACCAAGTCATCTTCATCACCTATAAACATCATATTGAAAGGTGACTGCCGACCATAGATATCCTTAGGACCAGGTATATCTCTAATGGCAAGAGCAAAATTTTTATAATCAAGTCGTTTATATAGGATTTTATATCCTCCGTGAGACATCAATACTCTTGCTTCTTTTGGATAGTTATAGTCTAGTGTAGCATCAGACAATACGACAAGTTTAGGCAATTGTCTTTGGTGTTCTATCTGTTTCTTCAACACTTCATCGTAAGGATTCTCATCTAAAGATTGCTCATGAACAGCCAACAGAGGTAAAAAATATTTTGATGTAACTTCCTCCTTAATGTTGCCTACATAGAAGTCCTTATAGCCACCATGATTATAATATGCATAATATCTTATCATACTTGTATTTCGTTTATAGCATTTAACTTTGACTCTTTAACTGTTTCTATCCCATCGAAATTTTTCTTGATATAGCCACCATCTTGCAACTTTTTTGTAAGAGAAAGCATTTGTTCCAATGTTATAGTGCCAAACTTCTTTTCAAGATACTTAGATGTAAAGTACGTAACAGCAACTCCGGCCAAACCAAATGCGCAACTTGTTGCAATTGCTATTCGTTTCCCCCATTTCCATTTGTTTTTTTTCTCTTTTAACTGTTCCACATCTTTGGCAAAAAGAACTTTTGCAAGGTAAAATTGCAAGATGTAATATGCCAATTGATCACAATGTTTTGGCTCATATTTTTTTCCAATAGTCGTAAACCATGAATTGGGAACCATAAGAGCCGAATGTTCTCGAATTACAGCGTTGTTATCTTCTTGAAACTTATGTTTGGTCAAGTCAATGTTTTCGATTGTCCCATCTTCAAATCTGACTTGTGTCTTTTTGTTTATTATAGCACACCTTCTTTGAATTTTTCCATTGAGTACACAAGACATTGCTTTTGCCTGTTCTTGAAAAATAATATTTCCAACTGTTTGCACAGGCAATATGTCGACCTCTACATTATTGTATTTAGACAATGCTTGAAGAGTTGGGGCATAGACAGTTTTAACCCGTTGAACAACATTACCAATGTTTCCTTCTTTTGCCCATTTCTCACATTTGAGGGGGACAAATATTACTAGCTTAGCATCGGAACCTTCTTTGTCATCCAATTCGGTCAAAAACGTATGAATGTCATTGACGTGGTTATAAGAATTGTTGATCGCTTCGTTGCATAATTTGTTGCTGGAGTTGACAGCTTCCATCAAATTCGGTGTATCTATGGCAATCAAGAAAACATCGTATTCCCTAACTTTTTCACGAATTTCAGCATCATGTTGCCGTCCCATATCATAGTATTCACCACTAACATCAGAAAACAAAATTTTCATTTTACTTTCTGTTCCAGGCACGCTGAATTGTAGCATAAAATCTTCAAATTCTCCGGATTTACTATCATCTATAAGATAGGTCTTGCCGTATGAGGTTAGCAAATTCCATTTTAAAGATTCTATGCTTTTGATAAGTTTCAGACTGGCAGGCTTGCTCTCTGTCACATCTTTCACTTCAACGATGTCCTGGACTGTCCCATGGGTCATAGTCTCAATCAAGCCGGCCAACATAGAGGTTTTTCCAGTACGTTGACCGCCCATCATTAATACTTTCAAGACATCTGCCATAATACAGACTATTTATGACAACAACTTGCAATAAATGCACCGACAAATAATCCTGCAGCACCAGCTGCTATCATGCCTTTTTTAAAAGTTGCATTCTTTTTGCGTTCTTCTTTTAATTCTTCCGCAATAGAAAGAATCTGCTTTACCAATCTTTCAGGATTTTCTTTTGATAATACCTCAATTTCCTTTACTGACGTTATTTCCATCGTTTCTAACTTTTGTTCTGTTATTGCTTTTTGTTCTGTTATACCATCTGGCAATACCAACAATGTAACTTTGTTGTTTTGAGCATTAATAGATTTTCCTCCATTCATTGTTGGTAGTATGGTTGACGAATTGTTGGAGATGATACTCTTTATCCAAGAGTTGAATTTTGCAAGTTCAAATTTCAAGCCATTTACATCAATATCCATAAAGAGGTAATTTGACAAGATGGCTTCAACGCCTTTTATATTGCAAGCGAAATATGTAGCAAGGATATTCAACACCTCAACATCATCCTTTGTATTACCTGTAATAACAAACATAAAAGGTACAGATCGTTCATGCTCATCTTTGGTGTTGGCTGAAATGTTTCTCAAAGCCAAAGCATAATAATCTCCTTCAAGATGTTTGTAGAGAAGTTTATATCCGGCATGCGAGAAAAGTACTCGTGCTGATGTTGGAAGATTGAATGGCTGCTCAGCTGACAGCTGTTGTATCTTAGGAAGATCTTTTTGTTGGTCAAATACCTTTGCTGCATCTTCATCAGTCTTTGCACGTTCTTCCAAGACAGGCAAAAGAGGCAAGTAATAAGTAGCCTCTTGTTTGTCTTCACTTGTGCCGAGTATAAAATCCTTATACCCACCCACAGAATAATATGAATAATACCTTAACATAATCAGAAGCGTTTAATGATTTCTATTCCATCACCAGTGTCCTTTATCAAACCACTGCGTTGCATTCTGCCAATAATCTGTTTAAGCTCTTCGGTATTCATAGTACCAAATATGCCACGGATGCGGTCTATCATATCTCTCAGAAAATCGTAAATCCATCCGAGTAATCCTCCATGTTGGACTTTAGCCTCTGCATCCATTAGCTTCATCAACATGAAGCGAATAATGTGCAATGGAAGTTGGTCGCAATTTTTGGGAGCAAAACTGCTATCATGCGGATTAATTTGATACCATGAATACGGACGTTGAAGCGTTGTCCCATTGATAACTGCTTCACCGTCTTCAACAACTGTTTCACCTGGCATTGGAAGATCATTTTCTCCATCCTCTTTTCTGACGGTTTCATCATCTATCTTGCAACAACGTACTGGTCCATCAATACTATTGTATATATACGCTTTACGGAATTCTGAAAAAAGAATGTTGCCAGAAGTCTGCATTGGTATCACACAGATGTTCATCTTCTCATATGCAGAGAGATTCTTGATGTGTGTGCCATAGACCTCCTTGATGCGTGCTGTCACCTTGTTTAAGCCGTTTGGCTCTTTTGCCCATTTCTCACATTTTAGTGGTACAAACACAACCATTTTTGCATCTTGTCCCTCTTTATCATCTATGTGGGTTAAGAAGTTCTGAATATCTTGTACTCTGTTTGTTCCAAGGTCAATAGATTCTGGACACAAATCTTTGGTTGATTCATCTACACTACCCATCAGATAAGGAGTGTCAACTACAATTACGAAGACATCGCAATTTTTGATATACTCTTCTGTTTCCTGGGCATGAGATCCTGATGCTTCAAAAAATTCGCCAGCTGAGTCACGGAACTCAATATCCATTTCTCTCTTTGTTCCAGGAATTTGAAGATGGAGTTTGTATAACCAGAAGTTAGAAGTTGGATTTTTATCAACAAGGAATATGTTGCTGTTGTCTTTATTAGTCTCCAACATATTCTGTAATTCCAAGGTCTTGTCATTCAACGAGTCTTGCGTTTCAAACCCTTTTGTTTCCAGAATGGTTCTATCAGATACGGTGAAGTAGTCTTTTACTTGACCGTTCTTCATCTCTTCAAAAAGGCTTGCCAATGCAGATGTCTTTCCACATCGACGACCTCCCATCATTATTACTTTTAAAGGCTCTGCCATATTTTCGTCTTTTAATTGATTTTTATAATTGAATTTGTTGTCAAAGGAATGAAACCATTCTTGTTGTAGATGACAAAGCGTGTCAACTTTTTCATTTCTTCAAAGAATTTGGAGTCATTCTTGATAAATGAGTAGATAGAATCCATGAAACTATCAATAAGTCCTTTCTTTTGTTTCTTTTGCCACTCATAATAGTTTGTGACGTATGTAAGCAAATAGTAAAGTGGCTGAGGACAGAACAAAGGCTTGTACTCTGGTTTTACATCCCACGAACGGAATACGGATACCTTGGAAACATCACCGGGTACATTACTATTCTTCATCGAATCAAACTCTATACCACCTAAAGTTATGATAGGAGTGACGAAACTGGCAATGTTGTTTTGTCCGAAGAAATCGGTTAGTTCTTTATAAGTATCCTTAACTTTCTCTGAAACTAGCGGCAACTTTCCTTCATGTAGGTATCTCTCACATTTCAATGGAACGAATAGTACGAGTTTGTCCTTAACAGCCGTGACATAGTCTTTGAGATAATGAGTGACAATATCCACCTTGTTCTTTTCCGCATTGTATCGTCCTCCTTCTTCCATCAAATAAGGTGTATCAACAGCTATTAGGATAACCGTTGCGTTGGCTATAAAGTTGTATATATCTTCTCGGTCACTCTTGATAGTTGAGGTTAAATACTCTCCAGGAAAATCTCTGACAGTAAGTTTCACGGACTCTGAACGACCAGCCAATCCCAATCCGAACTGGAACTCAGAAATTGTGTTTGAAGCTGGTAGGTTTGAAGCATTCTTCTTGGCAACAGCATCCACCAACATTGTATGGTAATCATTCAACATGTTGGTATTGCTGTCAAGTGCCTTCAAGTATATGGATGAACCTTCGCATATTTGCGATTGCGATTCATGAAAGATAGAAGTAAGTACTGTAGTTTTACCCACAGAACGTGGCCCCATCATACAGATGCTTAAGGTCGGAGTAGCATCGGACGAATTCCCTGATATTATCTGACCTATTTTATCGAATATTCCCATATTACTTTTATAGTTTAAAGATGAATGAATTCTTCTTGCAAAGATCTGTTATTGCAGCACTTTCCTCATTCCAACTACCAAAGGCTTCCTTTTCCTGCATCATTCCTGCGAACTCGTCACGCCAAATAGCCATGCGGTTTTCCGAATAGAAGTTATATAGTTCTTCTGACATGTGAGTGTCTGTATCGTCTACCAACAAGTCTCTGAACATACTGGTACGAGCATAGAACGAATGGCTTGGAATCAGAGAGAAGTCATCACGCCACTTGCGCATTTCTGTTTGGATAGCTGATGTGCGGCTTACAATCTCGCTCCAAATCTTCTTGGCTTGTTGTATATCAGGTATGCCTGTCAAAGGAGACATAGTTTTGAATGCAGGGCTATGCTTGTCAAGCGTGTCAAGACAACGTGCCACATTATATTCCATCAAACCTTCAATGCTTATCTGATAGTCGAGGACGAAATTGAGCATATAGTTCATGTGTTGATACGCCTCCTTGTCTACTTTCTCAGAAATGAATGCCTTCAGCCATTCTTGTGAAGCACCATCCTCCACAGCATAATTCTGCAAAGGAATTCTTCCCAATCGTGCATTCTCATAGAGGATATTGATGATAGAATCTTTCAATTTGTTTTGGAGTGGTAACAATACATCTGTTGTTACTTCATCGAATGCTGCATAAATTCTGTTACGGAATATATTGCAGTATTTCTCCAACAAATCGTTGGTTGCTTTTTCACCTTTCTCGACATCCACAACAATCACGTCTGGACGATCTATCAACTTTGTCAGTTTGTTGATAACCTCATCTATCTTTTCTTTTACCTCTGGGCAAGGTTTGTCCTTTTCTGCATAGTACTGGTTATCCAAAACCTTCAACTCTTTTGAATATGTCAAATCAGTCTTGTATAATTCACGGAACTTCTTCAGTTCGTTAGATCCTTGTTTCATGCTGCCAGAAACAACCTTACCTACGGCATCTGACAACAACTTATACTCTTGATAAAGTAATTCGTTTGATTTATTGGCTTCTGCTACAAGGTTAGAATCTATATCATCAAGATTGTTGGTGATAAGATCTAACAGTGGGCTTATCAGGCGGTCATTAACCTCGTCTGTATCAGTGGCATTGATGTCTATCACATCTGCCACAGGCTTTGATGTCATGGTTTGGAAACTTGACTTCACCTGTTGCATAATAGCAGGAACGACTTCTTTGTTGTACCCTTTGCCACTTTCAACACGGTTCAATACATAATATATCCAACGCTGTGGTTCGCAGTCAGAAAGTCTGCGTCCAATCTTTTTTAAGACCTCAACCTGCTGTTTGTTGAATGAGTCGCCATTAGCCTGAGGCTTGAATACATCCACTGCGGCATCACAATCCTCACGCAATACTCGGAACATTTCATCTTCAATGCGTTCTGCATTTGATGCATCTCCCATACCAATGGTATCAACCAATACAATCTTTGAATCTCCAATGCGTGGGTCAACAAAGCGTGTATAGATATTAACAGATTTTACAGCTATATATTTGTAGTAGTTCTTTTGCCAAACTGCAATTTTGTTTCCTTCGGAATCCAGTTTCTCCTTTTGAGTAAACAATGAAGGATCATCACCCGCAGGTATAGAATCAAATTCTTCGTACTGAGACACATGCTGAATTATCTGGTCTTCATCTGAAGTTATGACCTTTCCATGTCCTATCAATGTTTCATAAACATCAATATGATCAATGAATGCATCTTTGAATTTGTTGAACTCCAAAGATAATTGCGGATCATCACAAACAAAGCCTGACAAATCAATGTATTTCAAATCATTGAGGCAGCTGACAGTGAAAGATTTATTTGGGAAGAACATTCGCAATTTTTCTTGTACGATTTTTAGAAAAGCTTCATGGTCATAAAACTCTATATGAACTTCCAAATCCTTATCCACATTGTGTAATACAGATACTGCTCCTGTACAACTAGTACCACTGTATGCAGGAATTACTTTATTGTTAAGTCCTGAGATAGACTGAAGGAAACAACTCTTTCCTTGGCGTTCATAGCCGATAAATGCTATTTGAACAGCATCACGAGAAAAACGCTTCTTCAAGTTCTCCAAAGTCTGGAGTTGTTCGGTCAACAACCGCTTAACCTCAGAAGTTGATACAGCCATAAAGCGTGCCTCCATCGTAGGATCTGCCTGAAGCATGATATAATACGAACCTTGCTTCGTGCTTATCTGATGCGAAACCGTGTTTATCACTGAGTCAAGATTTTCAACCTTGGCTTTCACTTCTTTCAAGAAAGTAATTTCTTTCTCTATTTGTGGTAGACGAGTAAGCTTACGCTTATCTATAATCTGCTGTATCTGTTGGTTTATTTGTGACATATTGTTTATATATATAATGAAAGTTGTTTTGCTATAGAACGCATGTCTGCTTCTTTTTCTTTGTATTTTTTTATTTTATAGGCACTCATTTGCTTAATACCTTCATTAGCCAGATTTCCAATACCTAAACTTGCAACTCCCCAAATGACATGCATTATTTTTTTTAAATCTTCATCATCATCTGCCTGCATTCCGATTAAATCTAACGGTTCCTCTAATGATTTTGAACGGATGTTATCATAACATTTTAAGGCTTTAGATATTGCAGCATTCCTATTGTTAGTATCCCCCAATATGGAATGACAACTTGCTAATCCTATAAATATTCCAAATAGAGCTTCATCATCTTCCTCTATTCCTAAAGCATCATTATATTTATCTATAGCTCGGAGAATGTAATGCCTTTGTAAGGCAAAATCGTTAGTTCTGGATGCGTTTTCAAAAGATTCTCTTGCGGAATTTTGGTGCATTTTTTCAAGTCTTGATATTCGAGACGAAACAGAATCTAACAGATTTAAATATTCTGCTATTCTTTTTAGCATATCTGCACCTTTGAAAATAACTGACATATCAATCATAATAGACATAAGAAGTTGGTTTGTTAAAACTATTCGAATTCGTCAATAATTCTACGTATCGTACCATCACTTTTTCTAATAGTAATAGTTGCGCATTTTGTACATTTTCAATAGTGACAATTTAATATCAATGAAGATATTTTCCCTAAACCAGTTATGTCACCTATTCCACCGATCACACTCGATGCGTTTCCCATTTCAGAAAAAGCTTCTTGAAGACTTACCTTAATATGTCTTGTTTTTTCAAAACAGCAAGGACATTCAAATATATTCAAATTGTTGGATAAACCACCTAGTAACATTGTATGCTTATTTAAAAATTGTTATTAATAATCCATTTAAATTAACACCTTTAGCCTCTAATTCATGGACATAATTACCGATGTGAGATTTTTCAAATAGAACAACTTTACGGCCAATTTTATCACTCAGTAATTCAAGGAAATGTTTTAATGCCCGTTTATCGGATCTAAAATCGTCATACTCTAAATTCCACATGGCTGTTTCCAATCCAGATCGAAGTGTTTCGATAGGCATGAGGCTCCGCCAAATACTAATATGTACGTGACCGAAATATACAGAACCACATTCATTCAAAGATAATTTCAATCCGTTTCCAATAGGAAAATCAAATTTTTTCATTGAAGTTTAAATAAAAATATTAATACTTCCCATCACTAGTCCTAGCAAAGCTCCCAACCACACAATGGCTTTAAGTTCTTTGTCCATGACTTGGAAGATGAGTTTTTCAGTCTCGTTTACGTCCATTTCGTTAATACGTTCCCGAACAATCTTGCTGATGTCAATAGATTGAAGAATCTTTGGCAGATGTTCGGTAATGATACTTCTATAGATGGACTCTATAGTGTCGACAGCTTGAGCCAACTGCTCTTCATGTCCTTCAAGCAGTTTGCTTACAGGCTTGTCCAAGAAGTTGTCAACTTCGCCACCAATCATATTTGACACAATCTCCTCGCCATTGTCACGAAGCATCGTATTGATGTTTTTAGCAAGGAAATGCTCAGCTGGTTCACGAAGCATACCCAAGAATCTGGCAACAATGTTACCGCCAAACAGTCCTGCTGCCATACCGCCTAAGCCACCCAATGCGCCACCTAAGCCAGATATCAATTCCTGTGCGCCATCAATGGTTAGCTTTTGAGCAACATGGTCAATAGCTATGTGAGCAACCTTTTCACCAACGGAACTGTCAGCCAACTTTTCATAAGTCTGCTTGGTGATGCTTTGGTTGATGTTCTGTGAAATGGTATCAATTTCTTCTTTTGACAGATAATGTCCAAAGAACAGCGATACCGTCTCGTTGTTTTTCTGCTGCGTGGCGATAAACTCCTCAACCGCAGAGCGAACTTTTCCAATCATATCATCTGACAGAAGGTATTTTTCCAAAACCTCCTTGTTCATCAGATTCTCACTGATTACACCTCCTATGGCTTCAGCAATACGTCCTTTCTCTTTCGGAATAATACCAGGTGTAAATGGAATGTGTACGCCAAACACATATTTTGCTTTATGAGGGCGAAACAACATTCTTATGGCGATGTCATTGGTGATGTAACCAATCACTCCGCCTAAAAATGGTGCTATAATGTATGATGTTTCCATGTTCATATTCTGTTTATTTATAAAGAGAAGACAATACTTATCATTCTATCTTTTTGATGAAATAAAATCTTTAGGTGGCCACTTTTGAATAAAATCATTAGGAATATAAGCAGTTGCCACAACACTATTATTTAGTATAGTGATAAACACACGCTGTTGTCCTGCGGCTCTGCCGACTTTTCCTATGACACCAGTAAATGGCCCGTCTATAATCCTCACTAAATCATCATTCTTGAAATGACAACGCTCTGGCGGCAGCACCATGATGTGTTCACTGTTCACGCTTGTCAGTTTAATGAAGTTAAGCATTTCGTTATCAGGAATCGTAACGGGAGGATTTTTACCTGTTTCTGGTTCTATAGGCTTGGTCTTGTCTGTATAGTATTTTAGCCATTTGGCAGTAGTTGCAGGTTTTTTTACAAACTCGTATGTTTTTTCACGAGTCATATATGCAAAAATAATATTGGGAAGCAGAGGTTCATGAACTAGTTTCCGCTTCCCATCTATTTCTTTAATGACATAATGCATCGGCAAGTATGTCTTAATATTCTTAGCTTGAAGACAGGCATGGGCTTTCTCTGTTCTACCATAAATGGCACGTAAAACAAACCATTGCTTCTTACCTTCAGGAACACAATTCGAGGACACCCCTGTTTGGGAGTTCTTTGTCTCATGACTTTGAACTTCGGGGGAGGTGCAAGAGATAAGTCCAGCACTGGAGGGATATTTACCGCCTCGTCGGGTGTCTGCATTAGGCAATGCGTCCATTTCGTTTTATAATACTATACTATTATTTGATAGAAAAACTTAAAAGCGTGGAATCGTCCTGTTGTTCACTATACTTCCTGAGGCTCTTGAAATTGCCTATTATTATTGAACAGACAACGTCAGAGCCCACGCAGATATATAAATCATGTCCGCAAAGAGACCTAGATAATAGATTTGATTGTAACCGATAATATACAATATATACTTACAAAGTCTCCGCGGGATTGATATAATCACACCCGGGACATCTACCGTTGACTACGTTCAAGACAACAATTTTCTGTAAATTTGCAAGATTACAGGAAAGCCTCAAACACAATATCGATAAACGCCTTCTATGTCTGGATTGTCCCACCCAAAGCCCACTTTCGTATAGATATGTCATGATTGACTTCACTACACTCAGCATAGCATAGCGTAGGCTGCCGACTCGGTTATCATGGAAGAACTCGTCTTACAACGACAAGTGCGGTCTGGCTATACAATCCGACAACAAAAGTACGAAAATTTATTGAGAAAATATAAAAAATGGTAGAAAATATCAATACCGCAATGCAAATTTAAGATTATTTAAGTCTAATTGCTTCAATATCTCAGAAAGTTTGTATAACAAATGCTGTTTTTTATTATTATTTGATATCAAAATGTGAAAGAAAAGCTATGTTTTTAGACAATTTGTACGGTATTAAGAAAAAGTAGTTGCAAACAAACTCATAATAAGTTTACTTGTCACTGTGTAAAAAGAACAATTATCACTTGTTGTTTCATACTCTTTCATTGTATTGTATTCTTATTATCGTCTAACACTACTGTCTGGAATCCAGGCAGTAGTGGCTCATGATTCAAAAATGTAACAGGAAATGCTCGCTAGGAGATTGACTGATATTGGGAATCTCTATCAAGTGCAATACTTTTGTGTTGTATTCTTGAGTATCATGTGCCTCAGTTGATTTATGAATTGTGTGTATTCTGTTTCATTTTAAACCTTATTTCTTCGCCCTTTGGTATATGGATAGGGGAGATGAACAATTTAGAAAGGAAATCCTGGAAAAATCAAAGCGTAGTGATAAGTTCTAACTACATTTCCTAAACCTACGTTTGAATAGAATCTGTTATCTTGGGCTTACTCTCTGTTTTCATTGCTGTTTTCTATTTTTTCGATGTTACATAGCCTTATATATCTTCTTGGCTGTTGACGAGTATAGCATGAGGACAACTTGATAGTTAGCGATGAAATCGAAAAATCTTATGTTTTTTAGCGCTGTGCAGATAGGATGCACTGATTTTTTCTACCTTTGTGGCAAATAATGAAGAAAAATGTGACGCCGTCTCTATATTTTTTGTACTTTTACAGTCTGAAAACGGATATGGTCGTCCGCTAACTTAAAAAAGTAGCTTATGAAACAGGGTTATTTCTTATTGATCACATTGATGTTTTCCATGGGGTTGCAGGCTCAGACTCTTAAGGAAACTATCAGAGGAAAGTTTGGGGAATACCAGGGTACATCTGAAACCAGAGTGCGTGGTGGAAAAACTACCACTGTCTACAGAGACAAGTATGGAGTGGTGACTGGAACCTCGGAAACCAGGACCAATCTTTTAGGCAAGACCACAACTATTTATCGTGATAAGTATGGCCAGAAAACAGGTACTTCCATCAGCAGGACAAAGGGGGCATTTTCACCAACCACTACTACTGTTTACAAGGATAGATATGGACAGAAAACTGGAACCAGCACTTATCGTCATTCTGGTAACAAGGGTACCATCACCTATCGTGACAAGTATGGTCAGGTTACTGGCAGAGGACAGGTAAGGGGAAGAATACCGTCTAAGAGTTCTTCTTATTGGGTGAGTACCAGTAAATCAAAAAGATAATTGGAGGTGAAGATCATGAAATTCGGATTTCGAACACCATCACTTAAGCGCAGCATCTCTGCCAGAACTACTGGAAGAGCCAAGCGTGCTATCAAACGTGCTATCATTCCTGGTTATGGGAGAAGAGGGATAGGCTTGCTGACCAATCCCAAGAAATCTCTCTATAATAGGGTGTATCGCAGAACCACTTTTGGACTTGGGGATGTACTCAAATTCCTTTTTGGTAAATGATAGGTTTAATATATGATTTTTTTTAATATAGAAAATGGAAGAAAACGTCAAACCCATATCTCAGCTGCTGCAGACTGTTGGATATCAACTTATTAATGCGGCTGCTAACAAGAATTTCAACACCTTTAGAAGTGGTATCAGGCATCTTGATGAACTCTTGAGGAACTTCTATTCGGGTACATTGGTGACGATTGGGGGAATGTGCGGAATGGGGAAAACCTCTTTTGCGCTCAATCTGGTTAATGAATTTGCCATCAAGCAGCAACATCCTGTGCTCTTCTTTTCTTTAGAGGGTACATATACTTCTTGGACCAATAGGCTCCTGTCTATTGTCTGCAATATCAAGACTACGGCATTGAATTCAAGAGAACTCAATGCTGACGAATGGGTGGCCTTCGATAAGCTATCAAGATCTGCAGAAAATGCTCACATATATCTGGAAGCCAAGATGATTAACCATATAGACAAGTTGTGTGAGATGGCCCGTGAGGTTAAGGAAAAGCATGACATACATATCATATTCATTGATTATGTACAGCTGCTCAATGCAAGGGACGGATATTCTGATAATCGTTATCTTGACTTGAACTACATTACTCGTCGCTTAAAAGAGCTGGCCAAGGAGCTGGAGGTTCCTGTAGTCATTCTTTCCCAGTTGAATCGTCACAGGATTGATGGTGAAGGATTGGAGGAGAAACGTCCGCGTCTGGCTGATTTGAGGGATAGTGGAACTGTGGCAGACGACAGTGATATGGTTATCTTGTTGCATCGTCCAGAGTATCATCATATTTATTCGGATGAGCGGGGAAATGACCTTCATGGTCTGATAGAGATAAGTGTGCCCAAGAATCGACTGGGACCTTTGGGACGTTGCTATGCCAAGTTCAATACTTCTACTGGTTTGATGAGTGATGCGTCAGATTTGGTTGATAACATGGGTTTTGAAGTTTCAGATCCGTTAAAGAAGAAGGGTAGCATTCCACCACCACCTCCTTTATCTGATTCTTTGGGTCCGCTACCGTTTTGATAACCGCTATTATCCAAATATTTGGTAATGACAGGGAGTCTTAATAGCTTTGTTCACCATAAGGAATATATAAAATGTGCAGACTTAATTACTAGGTCTGCACATTTTGCTTTTTTGAATTTCTCCTGTAAGTTAAAAGCTGACACCCAGCTTCTGAAGGCGCATGACTATTGATGTTTGACTACGTCCCATGAGCTGAGAGATCTGCTTGATACTCATGCCATCTGAGAATAGCTTCAAGAGATATGCATCTCCCTTTCTGCCCCATCGTTTATTGGCATTCCTATGAGGGCTATAATCTTCTTTGAGTCTTTCCGGATGGAGGAATTCCGTTACGAAGACGGAAGGACACTTGGTGTGGTACATGATGAATGTTCTTGCCTTGGCTCTTGTGATTGCCACATAAAACAAACGCCGCTCCTCTCCATAAGGGTATTCATCACCCTTGCCAAGAATGAGATTGAGAATAGGATCATCATTCATCAGTGATGGAAAACCAAAGGTATCTTTATTGCATTGAAGCAAGATGACATAATCTGCCTCCAGTCCTTTTGACTTATGAACCGTGAGGAACTCTATTTCCCTTCCGTTGATGATATAGAAGAACTTGTTGCCTCTTTTCACGCTTTGGAAGTTATGGGACAGATAGTAGTCATCAAAGGAATATCTACCAAGGAGGAATACGGATTTGTCACTTGGAATGCTGGCTATGATACTGCTGACAGTAGATGCATAGTTATATCTGTCATATTCATAGAACAGCATATCTGTATGGGCCGATTCATTGAATGGAGAGATGTGCTTTGCTATCTGTACCGGATTTCTCTGAATGAACTCAGAAGACAGTTTTACCAGAGGATTACCGAATCGATAGGTGGTTTCTATCTTTTTCAAGTCCGTATGCCCAAAGAAGCTTTCGAAATCCGTAAACAAAGAGAGGTCACTTCCTGAGAATCGGTAGATGGATTGCCAGTCATCTCCCACACAGAAAAGCTTGGCCTTAGGTTCACCTTTTCTCAGGGCTTGCAGAAATCTGTATCGATCCATGGATATATCCTGGAACTCATCTACAATGATATACTCATAAGGACTTTGTTGCCATTTCTCACAGAGCTTGGTAGCTTCAAGGATGATGTCAGTAAAATCCTTCTGCTGGCTATTCTCCATACACTCCACATACTTCTCATACACTGGGCAGATGATATTATCAATGATGAATAGGCTTCTCTCGTCATGTGCCTTATTGGCCAGGTTCCTGATTTCAGAAATACTCTTGCAGTTGGTTTTCATCAGTGTAATGAAGGTAACTGCGAGGCGGATGAATACCTTTTCCTCCTTGCTGTTTTTAGGCAGAACCATATCATAGAGCTTTTCTCCTGGTATTTCTGCAAATGGAACACCTTCTTTCTTTAAAAGCTTCTTCACTTTTTCTGCTATATCGAAATAATGGAAATCAGCACTGCTGGTTTCTATGAGCGTGGTACCAAACTTTCTGTGGAGTTCTCTTTTCCAGGTGATTCCATCGCCATATCGCTGATTGCATTCCTCGTATGAAATGCCTTTGCTTTCAGCAAACCACATGGGAACCATACCGTGCTCGTCCACTCCAAAATTCTCCAGATAGAGTCGCTTCTGAATGCCATTTTTCTCATAGTGAATACTGAAATCAGGTCTGTACTGGCTATGATATTCGTCTAAGACCTGATGCTCATAAGCTTCTTCATATCTGAATTTGAGCCCAAGAGAGGAAAGAACAAAGCATAGCTTTTTCTCCTCTTCACTTCTTACGTAAACAGGTTTGCCATCCATGTCTGGCATTACAGCCTTGATTCTGTTATCTTTCATGGAGGCAAGTTTTTGGCGTTTTTGCTTTAATCTTTTCTCTTCATCGGTCTCCTGTACCTGGTAGTCGATGAAATATACCAGAATTGCCTGCTTGAATTTTTCATCCTCAAGGAGTTGATGGAAGATTGAAACAAAGAGGGAATCTGTATTGTCACAGATGCTCGGTTTGGCTTTCTGCTCCCTGGCAATGATATCCAATGCCAATTTGTGGAAGGTATAACCTCTTAGCCCATGGATATCCATTCTGTCTGTCAATTCAGCTGCAGCCTTGTTGGTATAGCTGATGAGCAAGATCTTTTTGGGATCTACGTGCTTGATTTCAGTTAGATATTTGACCTTTCCTACAATAGAGGATGTCTTGCCACTACCGGCACTGCTTACTACCAGGCAATTGTCTTCCTCTGAAATGATAGCCTTTCTCTGTTGCAGGTCCAAAGGATACTTGAGGATATGGTCAAAGAAATCCTTCGTAGCTTTGATGTTTCTATCTTCCTGCTGAGCATTGTGCTGCTTAACCAGGTTGGATATGTGTTCATATTGATAGATGAAGTCTGTTATCTTTTCATCTGTGATGGAAAAGATATTCATTCTTTTAAGGAGTGCGCTAAGTTCCACGTAGAGGGGATTGAAGAAGTCTTTAATTTCTCTTTCATTTTCATGGGTAATGAAAGAGTCAGCAAACTTGCTCTCAACGAAGTCATTTATGTCATCATGACTCTTGGGCCTCCCGTTTATTTCATTTTCTAGCTGTCTCTTTCCTGCGTCGTAACCATAGAGCTCTTCTGTGATTGATTCATTTTTATCCTTCACGATAGCTTGAAGCCGTCTTCTGATGCAGACGTACAAAATGCCAGCTATCATAATGATGGCTGCTAATCCGAGAACTATCGGTATGTTTATGGACATATCTGTCATTATAGATTCAATTAATGTTTTCTTACTTCTAATCAGACTGATTCATGATACTGATTGTTTTCATCTTTTTTCTGCTGCAAAGGTAATAAAAAAACTGATACAATAGAACTCTAAGACTGAAAAAGATGGCTCATGGAAAAATATGTTCTTGAATTGACGAGCAATATCGTCATAGTTAATAGTTGAAACAATTGTTTTAAGATAGTGATATGATGCGAAAACATAAAGGTTTATGGATAGGAGTCTGCTAAATGCGGACTCCTATCCATAGTTATTTGGACGCAGGAGCTTCCATTTTTCCTGACTTGCCGAATTCTGTCTGTATCTTCTTGATCATATCTTTCACTTCCTGATCGATGCGGTTGAAGTTGTTATAGAGGATACGTTCTTTGGCATCAGTGGACTTGAAGTTATAGAATATGGGGAGAGGGTAGTTCTTGTAGTCTGCTTCCTCTGCCTTGATCTCGTCCATGTTGAAGTTTGTCTTGCAGAAGAACTTGGAGGTTTTGAACTCTTCTGCTTCCTGGATATTCATGGAGCCGTTCTTGCCGGTTTTGGTAACCGTGAAGTCTCTGGCTGTCTGTCCGCAGATCCAACCGGATGCCATGTCACTGATTTTTGAAGCTGGTACCAGGCTATCCATGTTCTCATTGAGGTTGATGGATGTACGGTCTCTATCAATGGTGATACCCTTTTTGAGCTGGACAACCTTACCGAAGATATCACCTGAGAGCCAATCCAGGGTATCCTTGCTTCTGGCCGAACCGCTGATGACATTACCCACTGTGGTGATGATTTTGTCTTTACCCACCTTACCATAGTCGGCTTCCAGCTGTGGAAGTTCCTGAAATCCCAGCGTTACTGCCACCTTGTTGCTTCGGGCTGTACCAATGAGACGGTCTATCTTGTGGAAATAGAGAGTCGGCAGCTCATCCACAATGATGCTTACAGGGACGTTCTTGCCCTGCCCACTGTTGACTCGGGTTACCAGACGGTTGAGAATCAAAGCATTCAGAGCTCCGATGATACTTTCCATTTCCGGGTCATTGGCGATAAGCAGATAGCTTGGATTTTTAGGATCAGAAACCTTCAGGTCGAAATCATCTCCGCTGAACACCCAGTAGGCTTCCTTGGTAGCTAGGCGCGATGTCTGAACTCGAAGCGTACCGATCATACCTTCCAGCTGTTCCATGGCTTTGTTGTCGAAGGCTGTCTTGAATGGTCCCAGGAGTGGATAGACCTCTGGGTCTGTGACCAGGACCTCGAAAATCTCCTCATAGGAATGGTTCAGGAAGGATAGCACATGGGGCATGTCGGAGTACTGGCCTTTCCAGTAGGCAGGTTCTACCAGTTTATCCATCTGCCCCAGGCAACCTTTTGCGTACACTCTACCTGTAAGACGCTTATGATGTGTCTCCGGGTCTTCGCTATATTCTGCATCCAGTTCATTACCCTGTTCATCGTATGGCTTCTTGCCGTAGTTGACGAAGAAGTAGATACAGGCAGCCAGGAAGTTGGTTGCGGATGTCTGGAAGAACTGGTCGCTACCTCCTCCTGAACCTTTTTGACCTTTCTGAAGGGATTCTATCAGGGTTTCGGCAGTTTCCTGGGCGGCAGCCAGGTTGCCGATATACTTTTGCTGGATAGGGTTGACCCTGCAGCTGTATTCCACGTTAACGAAGTTGATGATTCGGAACTTACATCCTTCGGGGAGTCTGTGTTGTTCCTTGTTCTTTCTATAATGGTAGTAGAGCTTGGTGGCCAGAGTGGGGAACTTATAGTCATACACCACCATGGAAAAGCCCTTTTGGGAGTGCTGTCTGATATAGGGTTCTATCACCGAGAAGGTCTTTCCGGAACCAGGAGTTCCCACAACCCATGTTCCTCTGAAGGGATTGATGATGTTGATCCAGCCATGTCGGAACTTCCCCTGGTAGTAGAAGCGCATCGGGATATTTACGGAGTAGGCGTTGCTGACGCATTCTGTAGATTGCTCGAAACTCTCGTTCTCCAGGTTGAACCGGTCTTTGAGCATGCCGCTTCTGAAGTATTTGGAAATGTTGTCCAAGGCTACATGTACCAGAATCGTTCCTACTATGGAGAGCAGCATATATAGCCAGATGTTTCCCCTCAGGATTCCTATCTTGAAGTTCCAGTCCCAGTAGTAGATACCCACGGACAAAAGGGTAATCAGGAGGCCGGAGGATATAGGCCAAAAGACCATGCGCCTGGCATCATACTCGATCTGCTTCTTGTTCTTGGTGCCGATGCAGGTGATGATGACCATGATCAGGGTCACGATTTTGCTGTAGGGCAGGAACTGATACACAGACAGATGCTGGAGTTGGCAGTGGATACCCGTAATGATGCCTCCCAGGAAGTCCAGGTCTTCGGGGCTGAAGGCATACATGAAGAATTCCAGCAGGAGTGTCACGTAAATGACGCCCCTAAAGAGGGTATAGGTTCCCTGTAATTCTTTTGATTCTTCCATTTCTTACTTGTTATGTTTGACACTGATGGCTTTTTGCATCCATCGTTTCTGCGAGGATGTGACAATCTCTGTCATGGATCTGGTTCGTTTGGGATTACCCCGAAGTTCAAACCATGAGTCCATGAGTGTGGTATAGGATACAAGCCTGTTCATCTTTCTCATTTTGTAGTTAAGTGCCCTCAGGCTTCTTCTGACATCACTCATGCTCTGGATTCTCTCCTGGGTGGTCATCTTTGCATTCTGATTTTTTCTTGCTTTAGAGGTAGCAGATGCTGGATGTCACCTGCTATCTGGATACCGTTTTCTACAATATCCGTATAGATATTGTTTTTCCGCTCAGAAACAGCCACTGCAATGAGGTTGGCAGGACAAGCTGAGCTGGTCTGCTTGAGCTGACGGATGTTTTTGAATGCCTGATCCACCTCGAAATAGATACCATAAGCTTCTGCAGCGATGCTTAAGATGTCACCAAAACTGTCAAGATAGTCATTGAACTGCTTCTGAAAATCAGTGATTTCTTCCATTTCCTCCTTCAGGAACTTATGACCGGTGAGATTGAGTCCCATGGCTTTCTTCTGAGCCAGCAGAGTTTGCTTGGCTTGCTTGGCATAGGTGGTGAAAAGCGCGGCTCTTCTCACATCTCCTCCGCTCAGGGCCTTTGCCTGGAGAGAGAGGAAGAGAAATATTCCCAATGATATGATATATTGCTTCATCTCTTAGTTCTTTATTATTTAAACCATGGTTTATGGTCTTGCCTTACCCTGTAGAACCTAGCCACCTGCTTCATGGCCTTGGCTTGACGCTTTCGGGCATCAGAAGCTATCATGGCATTGGTTTTCTCTATTTTGCCTGCGATGGCACGGTTCCACACATCTTCAAAATCATAGATGGTGATGCTAAGTGTCAAGCTGCGGAGCTTTTTATTCAATTGCTCCAGTTCACTGCTCAGCTGCCAGAGGAGCATGGTGCGTTCTGCACCGGTGAGCATGCTTTCCTTACCTCCTTTTTTAATGACCTTATTTAATATACGGTAGGTTTTGGCAAGTTCAGCTGCCGCTTCCATATAGAGGTTGTTCATACTCATGGTAGCAAAAGTTCCTTCAGGATTGATTCTTCTGGCAAGGGCTAGCTCCCAAAGATGGGTAAGTGTTTGCATGCCATCTTGAAACAAGGTGGATGCCAGAGCTATCTTTTCGGCGTAGCCCTGTGCAGTGGTGAGATAGGCGTTATATTGTTTTTCCCATTTCTTCATGATGTTTGCTTCCTTCACCATGGTTCCCTGCACACCGGCCAGATTTTCCATTCCATCAGTCTGGCTTTTCACCTGACCATTAATTCTGGCCTCTCCCTGCTGGATGGCTGCATATTCCAAGGGGTTGGAGGTCACTGCTCCTTGTGCATGACACTTGATGCCAAATGCCCAGCAAAGCAGAGCAATCAGCAGGATTTGCCTGTCAACTGTTAATTTCATAAATACCCTTTCTTTTTTGGTTGTATTCTACTCTTCTTCGGATTTCTCCCACAATATCCTTGCTTGCGTCGATTCCCACCATTTTAAGACAGCCATTGGTTCGGTCACGGCTAAGGACAAAGACCGTTTTGATACCGAACAATAGCTGTAGAAGGTTTTGCTGCTGCTCATAATCCACCACACGGTAGAGCTCTATATAGTGGGTTGTTCTTGCCATAAGTCCCTTTTTGATGATGATCTGTTCTGAGGTTATTGTGTAACTGGTCATCAGCAGAGATAAAATGCTGACTATGGCACCAACTCCACACATGAAGGTAATGGTATGAAAACCCAAAATTCTGTTCGTGGAGGAGGGATTATCCATCCCTGCCAAAACCAATATCAACGGAACAAAAAACAGATGTGTAAGAATGATGTACCTATAGCAGGGACGCAGCGTCATCCGTGGATATGTATTTTTTTCATTGTTATGCATATGATATGGATTGATTATTATTCTTTGAAAGGAGAGTGGGACTAGATGCCCATTCCCCTTCCTTCGCCCCTAGATAGAGACTCTTCATGATTGAAATTCTCAAACTTGGCAGCGGCCACCTCGGCAGGAGATACCACCCCTGGTTTATAATAAACTCCCTTATGTTCATAGATGTCCGGACGTGGCATGGCCGGTCTTGCCAGACTGCTGGCTACATCCAAACCTGTGGTTACAGCTGCTAGTATGGCTGCTCCCAGATTAAACCCGTGACCTTCCTTGGTATGCATCTTGACTTCTGGGAAGAGCTTGTCAAAGAGCTTCATCCTCTGATAGTCGTTGACCGTCAGGAACTTGTTATACTCCTTTTGGGTAATCTCGTGTGAAAACACATTACCGTCGATGACAGCTGACATCTTATATTTGCCTTCTATGACATTTCCATCGGCATCTTTCAGACGTTCTACAGCGATGTCACTGACCTCGGTGGCTCGTCCATGTTCACCGCCTCTTCTCCACTGTTTGCTTGGTTTGAGATTCTCCAGTCCTTCTCCATTGACCTTTGCATCTCCCAGCAAGGCAATCCTGGTTTCTTTTTGGAGTTGTTCCAATGATATGTTTCCCAAGGATTTACTCTCTGAGGCAAAAAGCTGCTGAAGGTCTTTTTTCGAGAGTGATTCAACATGAAACCCACGTTGCTTGAGGAAGTTGGCCATACGTTCGTTGCTATAGCCAGTATTGAGATTCTGTTCTGCTTTGGACAGTGGGAGCTGGATTTCCTTCATCACTTCCAGCTTGTTGCCTTTTTCATCCTTGAGAGGAAGAAGCTGGATGAGCATTTTGGCTCTTTCTTCATTGCTGGCATTTTTGAAATTCTGATAATCCTTCTCTGAAATCTTGAACGACCACATGCCCACATCCTTGGAATCTCGCAGGTTCAGAAGATAGTCGCCGGAAATCTGATCCCTCCAAGCCATGGCTGATGTAATATAGGCCTTGGTTGATTCACCCACCAAACTATAATTGCCTTCAAGAGTAACTACTCCATGGGCTTTGTCCAGATTCCCAGAGAGGAAGGTATCTTCATTTTTGCCATTGGATGCAGCTTTGATCTTTACCTCGTCAAAAACCTTGTCAAATAGCACAAGGCGATGCTCGTCATCATAGTTGATGAATTTGATGTATTCATCTTTGGATATCTCGCGGCTCATGATCTGATTATTGATGACGGCAGTCATTCTGAATGATGTTTTCTCGCCATCATGAGTAGGGTAGGCCTGGATTTCTCCCACACTCACCCTTCTTCCATCCTTGACGGGAAGGTAGAAGCCTTTGTCCTCAGAGAGCATTCTTCCATCCGCCACTCCAATGGAGTTCCATTTGTCTATATAGCCTGTATGATAGCTGGCACGGGAGTGCTCCAACGCAATGACGTCAAGCTGCTTTTGGTGATGAGTGGCTTCTGCATGGCTGATAAAGAGCTCTTTTTCCACCTCAGGCTTGAGACAGATACTGACATAATCCTTGGAGTTGAGCATCTGCCGGGTAATCTGATCCTTGAAATCACCTTCTATCACTTGGTTGATGATTGAAAGGCGCTCATCGATAGTTACAACTTTGTCCTGTTTGGAGCTTTTTTTACCCGAAGGTTTGAAGTTTTCCGCCATGAGCTTGGCAAGTTCCTCGTCCTTCAGCTCATACTGCAGATTTCTATTCACCTGGGACGACTTGATTGTTAGGGTCTTGTTTTTCTCATCAATGATGACCCCATGGGTGGAGAGCATATGTTGGAAGAGCTCTGGCGTAGGATAGAGGTTGGTACCCATTACCTTATCAAGTGGTTCTGCCTGTCCCTGTGGGCGGACGAGAACTTTTGGCTTGGCTTGAATCTCCAGAGAACTGAGTGGATCGGTAGCCTGGTTTCCCTTGTCATAGAAACCATATGCACCGCTCTTGAACTCTCCTGGTTTGAGCTTTCCGTCGGGACGGTCAATGACCATAGGAGCTGAGGAAGCAAAATAAGGTCTGCCCTCAATTCGTCTTATATGGAAGCCTCTATGAGAATGCATCGCATATCTATCCATGAAGTTGTTGAATCTGCCATATCTGGCTCCCATGAAAGGACCAAAGCGCGGTTCTCGGTAGCCATACTCTCCATCCATGATAGTATGTCCCCATAGTCCGTGGTTTACCGGAGAGTTGGCATTCTTGGCTGTGACCCATGCACCCGGCATATAATAGTCATTTCTAACTATGGATGTAAAAGTCTCATAGGCTTTTTTATTCCATGAGTTGGTTCCTCCGTTTCTAAGGTTTTCCACCTGCTTTGAGGTGAGGTCATAATACCTTGGAGTGGAAGAGTTATGTGCCAGGGTTACAAGCTGAAACTGCCCGCTAGGAGTTTGGATAAGATGGGCTTGCATACCATTGGCATTCAACGTGGCCTGGAGCTGGGGTGCTATATCCCAACTCCTAGGGTTTGTATTTTTTCTTAGAACACTCATTTTTTACTGTTTATCATCTGGTGCTTGATACTTTGAAAGAATGACGCATGTATGGCGGTTGGCAGTATAGGGTTTGTAAATATTGATACCACCTTGGCTGATTCCACGGAGTCGTTCTTTCTCTACTCCTGCGTCAATCAGGAGCTTGGCGATATATTTGGCTCTTTTGATACTGAGCTTTCTGTTATGCTGCTTGGAACCAGTTTGGCTGTCTGCAGCACCGATGACCTTGGCCTTGAGGTTATATTCCTTCATGGCTGCCGCTATTTCTGCGATTTCCACCTTTTGTTGCGCATCAATCAGGTCTGTGGTATTGATCTTGAAGAAGAAAAGTATCGGTGCATCGAAATGATTCCTCAAGTTGCTCTTTTCCATTTCTTCCTTAGCCTTCACCCTTTCTGTGAGTTGTTTTAATCCACGATAGTTATTCTTTGGGAAGGACATGGGTGCAGTTTCTGCTACTGGAGCTCTATAGATAAATCCAGGATTCTGTTTGTGGTTCCAGCCCTGCTTACCTATATCAAGTGTCAATCCCATTTTGGCACCGATCAGATTATCCTTGAAGCGATTTCCGTTACCCATACCATCGAAACTCTCCCTGGTGGTGGTTCCACCCAATTCTGCGCAGACACTGAAACGGCCAGCCACTCGATAGCTGCACAATAAGCCATAGTTGATGGCAAACAGTGATTTATGGAGGGTGGAGTTATGGATTGTACCAGCTCCTATAAAGGGTACGAATTTCCATTTGGACATGTTCTCGTTCTTTTCCTGATGAAATGCAGATACATTCAGCATCAGATCCAGATGGTTGTTTCTGAAATCATGCTTCTCCAGATGAGCAGTTTTGAATTTCAGACCTTCAAAGGAAAAACGCGTGCCAAAATAAGGGGTGTGCCATTTTCCCAAGGTAACCTGGAGTGAGGGCGTGGTTCTATCAAAGAGATCACTGCATCCTTGAGGGGTTCCTGCAAATGCTGTTGCTGCCACTTTTCCAGATACATACCAATTGGACAAAATGCCAGACGGATGGAATCCATTCTCCAGTATGTCTTGTGAACCTGGAGTCGTAGCTGTAGTTTCCATTGATGTTGAAGAGGCATAAGATGCCACATAGTTCTTTTCATCCTCTGAGAAGACGACCTGGCCTTGTACGGCAACGGCACTCATGAAGAGGCCCAGGAATGATAGTCTTAATCTTTTCATTCGTTCTTTTTCTATTGTTATATATAATAATGTATAATGGGATTATGTCTTGTATGCAAGATAGTCGTATCTATAAAGCTTGTATCGGTTGATGATTTTCTCGCAGCTTCTTACATAGTGGATGTTGGTAGCATAACCGGCAGCCTTGATCCCCCTAAGCCAATTCTTGTGGTCAGTGGGGGCATACTGATGGCATCGTCTGTAGCGCTCACTCATCAAAAGCCTGGAATGATATTCCATACTTTCTTCCGGAGAAGAGAAATTGCAGAACTTTTCGTTTTCCCTGTCATCGTCATGGATGCTGTAGGGAAGACCTTTTTCTATCCAGCGGCTGCTGGCCTTTATACCAAAGAAGTTATGGCCTGATCTTGCCAGCTTACTTGTGCCCCATCCACTTTCAAATGCCATTTGGGATAGTATCACCGATGCCGGAATTCCATACTTCCTTTGCTGATGCATGGCTTGTGGAGCATAGGTCCTCAGGAAATCCTCAGGACTCAGCTTTACGTCCTTATTAAGCCCCAATGCATCTACGGCTTTAAGTTGGGTGTCCCTGACGAAAGTTAGGAGATGGTAGGGATTCTCTATTTTACCATGAAGTCTGCAGGAAATATGCAGATGTGGTCCGGTAGCCCTTCCTGTCGATCCGCTTCTTCCTAGTTCCTGTCCCGCATAAACCAGTTCATCTTCTTTGACCCAGATTTCAGAAAGGTGGCAATAGCTGATGGTATAGTTGCCGGCTTTCAGGGTAATGAAGTTACCAGACATTGGGTCATAGCCCACTCTTTTAATCTCTGCATCGAACATGGCAAATACGATTTCGTATTTAGCCTCCAGGTCAATTCCCTGATGAAACCTGCCTTTTCCCGTAAAGGGGTCAGCTCTTTTACCATAGGAGGAGCTGATATGGATGCTTTTTAAGGGATAGCTGACGCTTTGGTATTTCTCTATCCAGTAGTTCATGTCATCCGTATGCATCTGTGCCAGTGCCTGAAAGGGCAGGAAAATGTGGCACAGAATTATCGATTTGAGTTTTTTTTTCATGTCACCTTATTTATTATGTTGGTGCAAAGGTAAAAGGAATGTTTTTAAATGTTTGAGAGATATAAATCGATTTTCATTTTTAACATAAAAACGCCATTTCTGTCAAGATACAGTCTGAAAAGTGTTAATTTTTCACTTTGATTATGCAGAGGTGGTTGAAATCAGAAAAATCAGTTAACTTTGCGGCAAAAAACAAGAAATATGAATAAAGTAGAAAGATTTCAGGATAGCGAGATTCCTTACGAGTTGCTAGCCTCATTTGGTCTCTCACAGGAGATGGTAGAAGATCTTCCCATGAAGGTTTTGGAACAGTTGCTTTCGGGGCAGCGCACACCGCTTCTGCCCATTAGTATTCAGGATAGTGAAGGTAAAGCTGGCAATTACCTCGCAAGGCTTTCCTTGGTAAGAGCAGAGGATGGCATTGATGTCATGCTCATGCCTTACAAGGAGAGTACCTTGCTGGAGGAATTTGGGGAGCAGCAGCAAAGCATTCTCAAGAATGGAAGCGCTTTATACTCAGAACAAGATGCCCTTTATTACCAGTTGGATGCTTCCACTCATCAGATTATGTCCATGCCTTCTCATGTGATTGAGCATAACATCCAGGTACTCGGAAAGAGCATTGATATGGTAAGTAGTGATGTTGAGCAACTTATGCATGGTGAAATTCTATGCCTGAGCAAGGAAAACTCGCCTGTAACCGATGGTATCGACTTGACAGAGGACGTGGGTATTAGAATGGTTAATGGAGATAGAGTTGCCTGGGAGAAGGAAGTTGCAGGAGAGGATCTTCCATTATATAGCTTTGGCATTAATGGATGTTGGGTAAATGACGGAGCCTTATCTTACGTCAGAGAAGAAGATTATACCCAGGAGATGATAGATGCCTTGGAAGAGAAAGCAAGTCAAGTGAGAAGTAACGCTCTTCATCGATAGCGCTAATGAATTATTTATCATAGGTATGATACTTTCAGGTTACTATGAGGAGCATGAGCTTCTCTCGTGGTATGAGCAGGGAGACATCTCTGCTCTTCAGTATATTGAGCATCATTCACCGGGAATGAGCGATAGGTTCAAGGAGTGGTGTCACCGACATGCCTGCACGGAGGATGAAGAGGCAGCTATGGATTTTTTGGATGAATATAATGGTCTATTCCTTGATTCTGAGGAGCTTTCTTCGGAAAAGTCCAACAGTATTGATAATGGGATGTTTGAGAAATGGCGAAAAGATACTCAATTCCTTCATGAGCTTAGCAGTTCTCATGCTGCACTGCATATCTCCCTTTGGCGTTACAGAAATCCCACCTCTCATGATAAGCATTGCTGTGCCGGGGTTTTGAATGTATCCATGGAGGATATTGAAAAATGGTGGAATGTCGTGGATTTCCTGAATTATGAGAATAATGGTCGTTTTCAGCCTATCAGATTGGATGAAAATGCGTTGGGCAAGGCTATCAAGCAGATTTGCCAACAATACATATAGATTTTGTTTTAGTATTCTATAAAATCACATTTGTATCAGTTCTTCATTGCCATTCTGCATGTTAGATTAATTGTTCCTCGTGAGAGGCGCTATCACTTTTTCATAAAATTAAAGAGCATTTTAAAATGGCAATTTTTTACATTGTAGGTTTCATATAGTCTGTGAAGGATTGTATAGATTAAAAGATATCAAGAGGGTGGATCATGGACAGATGACACACCCTCTTGTTTTTGATTTTAAGTTAGTCCAAAACCTAACTAATAGATATTATCTATGATAAGATAATAAAAAACTTTCGCTTATCTATCATAAAAACCGTATCTTTGCAGCAAATTTCAAATAAACAAGATTAAAATGGAAACAAGAAAAGAAATTGCAGCAGAAAAGAAGCATTGTGGATCTCATAACTGTACCCAGGCAGTGGTTTGTACCTATCATGATTATACAGGTATAGACGAAGATACCCTCAAGAATGTAGGCAATGCCTTTGCAGCGGGAATAGGAAATATGGAAGGAACCTGCGGTGCCCTCGTAGGAGCAGGTGTGGTATTGGGCCTTGCCACCAAGGATAAGGCAAAGTCTATCAAGGCGATGAGACAGATCATGACCCAATTCCAGCAGCGCAACGGAGCTACCCAGTGCAAGTTTCTCAAGGGTGTAGGTACGGGAAAGATCCTCAGAGAATGCCCGCTCTGCGTTGCCGATGCGGCAGAATTCCTGGAAGAACAGTTGGATAAACTAACCGATCAGTAGAAAACGATGGCAAAATACAAGGCTCAAA
>ERZ1026870.4-NODE-4-length-114652-cov-32.431704_pt1 | contig 114652 bp, 91 predicted proteins | sample MGYA00380165_ERZ1026870 | MGnify/ENA primary metagenome ERZ1026870 (study PRJEB33269, sample SAMEA4719801) | human gut metagenome | biome: human-associated habitat; feature: organic feature; material: feces | place: Cameroon | collected 2013-10 ...
GTTTACGTTCCAACCTCTCTTATTCTCCTTTGGCTGCTTTAGAGCTTTATGTTAAGTATTATAAATCGTTTCATTCTCTTTCCTTTGTTTTAAACATCAATTCAATTATGGAGTGAATTATATGGTGGACTCACCATAAAGGCATTATTAGTTGTCGATAGCGTAAGAACAGAATTTTCAGTCAAATTGGGTTTAATTTGAACAACCAATTAGAAATCATCATTTTCCAATTCCTTTGCATGTAACCATATTCCATCGGCAATTCTGCCAACATCACTTGAATATGATTTGAGTGCATTTCTATCTTCGCTCCAACGAACAAAATTTTTCAATTCAAGTACTTTTGTTCCATTACTTGATTTTGTCCCATTGAAAATAAAATCTTCATGCCAATTAGCCATTCCGTCTTCGGCTCTTACTCTGTATTTACAATCTTTGATTGTGATTGTAACCATATAATCACAAGTCCCAACCATATCAATTGTAGCAGTTTGTCGAAATAGTTTCTTTGCGTGAAGATATGATGAGTTTCTAAATTTTATGGTTCCTGTCTCCTTGTCATCATATTGTAATCTCTGCTGAAAGTTTTGTATATGGGTAGCAAGCCACTCTTTAGCTGCACGATATAAGATATCCTTTGATTGGGGACATGACAATACAATTGTTAGATCGTAATTTGCAGTATCACACTCTGCTTTTTCTATTTTTGCTTGCGCCATAGAAGACATCGTTATACTTACAAGAAGTAATAATATCGTTAAAAACTTTTTCATAGGCCATTTAGTTTTTAATTATCAGGTTGGAACCCACTCTTATAGTCTACATCTATCCATTTTGTCTTAGGAAAATATGTTTTTATATTATCTCTTGTTATGCGAATTGTGTCACTGCCCCCTCCCATGTAGTCTATGGTAACCATATATGGAAAAGGTGTCGGTTTCTTGCCAGATATATGATAAATACCAAAATGTCTTTTGTATGATTTTTTGTCTCAAATGGACCTGTTGCTTGAATTAGTTGATATTTTGAAAACTTTGTATTGGCATTTACACCACCAACAATGTCATCGCAAATTGCATCTCCGACTTGATTGACAGGACAGAAATGTACATTGACATATTTCAAGTTTCTCTCACTTGTTACCTTGAATTTCACCTCAAGCTGAAGTTGGCTAAAATCATACATGTTAGCCACGAAAAATTTAAATTCTGAAAATTGAATTTGTGCACTAACTTTCAAACTTGCTGCAATAGCTATGATAGCTAGCATAATTTTCTTTTTCATACTTCCATTTTTTTGCGGGTTGTTGTATATGTTTATTAAGTACAAAAAGACGTGAGACTCTATACTTGCTCGCCACTTATTCTTGGTCGTAGGGAACCATTGCTTGATGACGAACAGATAGAATCTCACGCTGAAAGTTATACGTACCCCCAAAAAGTGTGCCGATGAGGTTAATCCTCCTTGGCACACTACGAGGGTTGATTATACAACCTACCCGTGACATCTTCTCTGCTAAGCCATTGACAAGCATTTTGAATTTCCTACGTTCAGAATAATCAATGAACAAAGCGTTGATGACGCCTTATGTATGTTTGCAAACACACTTATTGCGAATGCGCCACAAAGTTACTAAAAATATGTGAGAATAAAAACTTTATGGTCTATTTTCTGGCAGTTTGATGTTGCCTTTATCGTCCATGTACTTGTAGATTACCTGGTTGATGTTGGAGAAGGCGAAGGCACGCTTTAGCTTCTGTACGCGCTGATCGTTTGAATTGTTGCCATACTTGCCGCTGATGCCATTAATGACATTATTTATTTTTGTGTCTCTATCCCAAGCAAAACTTTCTTTGCCTCCAATCCTCCTGCATAGCCCGTCAAGGAATTATTGCTGCCTATGACGCGATGACAAGGGATGAGGATGCTGATGCCGTTAGTTCCGATGGCTCCGGCAACGGCTCTTACGGCTTGGGGCTTGCCGATGCTTTGAGCTATATCCTTGTAGCTCATTGTCGTTCCGTACGGAATGGTTAGCAAAGCGTTCCACACTTCATGCTGGAAATCGGTACCCACCAGGCGTAGCCGTATGTCGAAAGACTTGCGCTTGCCGGCAAAGTATTCGTCGAGTTGCCTCTTTGTCTCTTCCAAGACAGAGGATGATTCTGTCTTGAAAGAGGCATTCGCATATCTTGCAAGCCGACGCATGTTGCGCTCTGCGCTCTGCATATCGTTCCAGTCGCAAAGGCACAACTCGTCGCCAATAGAAGCCAAGACGAGTCTGCCGCATGGCGAGTCGTAATATTGTAAATTAACTTGCTTTCTGTTGTTCATCATAATAGCTATTGGTTGGTCGGTTTTTTAGTCAACCATCTTGTTCTCGCCAACCTTAATCTTCGCTGTTGGAATTATATATTTAGGATTAAATGCCTTATCATTCCATTCCCAATAGTGCAGATTTAGTATTATTGTTGCTGTCGAAATGTCACCGTTCGCGTCCGCCGCCCGATCGGATTGCGTCCGCCGTCCGATCAGATTGCGTTCGCCGTCCGATCGGATTGCGTACGGGTGACGATGACTTTTGCAAAAGAGTTGCTATAGTCCGCAGAGCATTCGGTAGGGGCAAAGCTCGCACTTCTTTCTGTCGTCGGTGGGCGTGAAGGGGGTGTCGGGGGAATAGATGTCGGCGAGGGTGTGCTTGAGTTGTGTGAGGAACTCCTCCTCGTAGACGGTGACGTCGCTAATGGGGTGTTTGTCGATGTGGAGCGTGGGGTCGTAGTGGTTGGCGGGGGCTTGCTTTATGAAGAGCAGGGCGGGGCTGACGGGGTGGTTAGCGGGGTTCCAACGCTCGGAACGGCTGACGATGAGGGAGTAGAGTATCGCCTGGAGGTAGTAGTTGGAGTGTTTGCTGCGGATGTTGTTGGGGTCGAAGATTTCGTCGATGTTCTTGATCGGGCTGGAGGGTTGGTTGCCGGTCTTGTAGTCGACGACGCGTATGCGTGGCTTGCCGGTCTGCTTGTCGGTGAGGATGTCGAGGCGGTCGATGATGCCGCCGATGGTGAGGCTGTACTGCTTGGTTGGTGCACTTGTTCTTGGTGCATTTGTTCTTGGTGCACTTGAGACAAGTGCACCCCCTTTAAGTGCACCAACAGAACAGGTTGGCTGCGTGGGTATGGCAGGGATGCCATACCCTCCTACAAGTGCACCTTCTGAGGGGATGGTGAACGACAGCTGCGTGTACACCTTTGCTTCTTCTTCCATGGCGAGGATGGAGAAGGGGCAGAGCTGCTGGTCGATCTTGAGGAGCTTGGTGATGTACTGGATTATCACCTCGCGGTTGATGATCTGCAGTCCGTTGTTGGGGGTGCATTGTTCTGCCTGGAAGGCGCGGTCGACGGCGTTTGCCAGGAGGGTGCGGTTGCTGAGGTAGGCCTGTATGTGGGCTTTCTCGATAAGGGGGCTGCAGTCGGTGATGTCTTTGTATATGAGGTAAGCTGCGCGGTGGAAGATGTTGCCGAACAGGCGGTTGTCGATGGTCTCGGGGTCGGGGGCGGGCTCCGAGATGTGGGCTATGTACTGGTAGTAGAAGGCGAGGGGGCAGCGTATGTAGGTGTTGAGGGCTGAGGGGGAGAGGCGGCTGATTTGCTCGAGCTTGCTGAGGGTGGCTTCGTCTTTCTGGATGGGTTTCGGCATGAGGGGGGTGGGGTGGTTCTTCGCCGTGAGACTGTAGTGGTTGATCTTCTGTCCGCTCTCCACGAGGAGCTGGAGCATGAAGCGGCTCATCTCGCCGGTGTGTCCGTTGTCGGTGGAGTTGTTGTAGGCGATGGTGATGTCGTCGGCGCGCTGGAGGAGGCGGTGGAAGTAGTAGGAGTAGAGGGCTACTTTGTTGTCGATGGTGGTGAGGTGGTGTGCCTTGCGTATGGTGTAGGGTATGAACGAGGAGTCGTTGATGCCCTTGGGCATGTTGCCTTCGTTGCAGGAGAGGAGGAGGAGGTGGTCGAAGTCGATGTTGCGCGTCTCGAGCACGCCCATTATCTGCACGCCTACAACGGGCTCGCCGTGGAAGGGTATGGAGGAGGTGCTGACGAGCTGGGAGACGAGTCGGCGCAGCGTGGTGTTGTCGACGAGGAGGTCGCCGCTGTCGGCTAATGTGGCGAGGCGGTTGAGTATGGTGAACATGCGGAAGACTGACTCCTGGGTGAGCGGGTCGCCCTCGGGCTTTGTGGCTATGCCGACTTGCTTTATGAGGGTGGCGATGTGGTGAAGGATGGTTGAGGTGGTGAGATGGTGAGGTGTTCTTGCTCTGGCAAGCGGCAAAAGCCGAGCGGAGGTGGTGAGGTGGTGAGATGGTGAATTTGGTTGGTGCACTTGAGACAAGTGCACCTCCTGGAGGTGGTGTGCGTAGGGATGCGCCATGAGCTTCTTAAGGTAGTGGGGGTTGAGGGTGGTGCCTTTCTTGCGCAAGCCGAGCGTGTAGAGGTCGAAGAGGAGCATCACGAGCGAGGCTACGGGCGTCATGGCGAGGGGGAAACCGCTTGTGATGTTGACCTTGTCGGCTTCGGGCGGCAGACTGTGCATGATGGGCAGCAGTATGCTTTCGTCGCACATCACTATGGCTGTCTTGCGGCCGGCACGGTAGCGGTGGTTCTCGAGGAGCCAGTTGGCCGCGAAGCGCGCCTGCGCATTCTCCGTGGGCGAGGAGATGAAGCGTATGCGTTTCGGTCGGCGCATGTTGGCGTAGATGTCGGGGTCGGTGTTGTCGAGCTCGTTGGGGAAGTCGGAGAGGTTAAGGTGTTGAGATGGTGAGGTGTTGAGGTGGTGAGATGGTGAGGGCATGTAGTATTCGTCGAAGTCCCAGTAGAACTTCGCCTTGCCCTCCTTCATCAGTCGGCTGAACAGCACACGCTCCACTTTCTGCAGGAGGTTGAAGCCTACGAACAGATACTTGTCGTACTTCAGGTGGAGCGTCTGCTCGCTTGCCACTTTTCTATATATGGCGCCCTCGTAGCCTATGCCCTGCTCGGTGAGGCGGCGGTTGTAGTCGTGGTAGATGTCGCCGAAGTGCGACCACAGACTGAGGAAGCGCTTTTTCAGTTCGGAGTCGATGTCGTCGCTGAAGTTGGCGAAGAAGCGTGCAAGCATCTCCTTCTGCTCGTCGTCGAGATAGGATATGTCGTCGAGTTCGTGAATGTCCTTAAGGTTGCAGAATATGCTGTCGGCGTCTGCCATGTTCTTGTCGATGTCGTCGAAGTCGGCAAGCAGCAGCTGTCCCCAGCCGTAGAAGTGGTCGAGTGTCTCGTCGATGCCCGTACACTTCGTGAACGACTTGTGTATGTCGCAGATGAGCTTTATAGGGTCGGCGGTCTTGAGGTCGGTATGCTGGCGGAAGAGGTCGCTGATAGTGATGTAGGCAGGGCTCCATACGGGCTGACCCGCAAGGCGGGCAAGATGCTCGTTGAGGAACAGAGCGGCGCGCTTGTTGGGGAACACGACGGCGATGCGCGAGAGGTCGGTGCCGTATTTGCTGATTATATCTTCTGCGACGTATTCTAAGAATGTCTTGTTCATGTTGTTTTCTTTTATAGTTATACTTCAACGATGTTGTCCGAATAGACGTACCAGAGGTAGCCCTTCACGTCGGTGTAGCCCATGTTGTGCGTGAGCGATATGTAGCGCTGCACCTGGTCGGTGTGCTCGGGCTGCGGTTTGCCGAACTTGAAGTCGACGATCTGCACCTCGTCGCCGCGCTTCATCACGCGGTCGGGGCGGTGCTCCGTCAGCTTGTCGGCGGTCGGGTCGTAGCTGAGGATGGAACACTCGTTGAAGAGTGTCCAGCCGCCCCCGAACCACTCCTTCACCTTTGGGTTGGAGAAGCGCTTGTGGAGCATGTTCTTCAGTTTGTTAGGCGTGATGACGCTCTCGTCGAACAGACCTTCCATCTCCATGTCGTGCAGACAGCGGTCTACGTCGTCGGCGGTCTCGATATTAGAGAACAGATAGTGGAGCAGCAGACCCGTCTTGATGTACGACTGCTGCTCTGCCTGCTCGTTGTCAGCTTCGTCGCTGATGAAGTCGCGACTCTTGTTGCTCTGCTTGAACTCTACGTTCGAGGCGTAGGTCTTCATCGGCAGCAGGATGTTCTCTACGTGCGGCGTGAAGATGTTCGGCTCCTCAGCCTTTTTCTTCTCCTTGGTGGTGTCTATCTTGCCGTAGGTCAGGGTGAGGTGGTGAGATGGTGAGGTGGTGATGTGTTGAGATGTTGAGGTGTTGATGTGGTGAGATGGTGAGGTGGTGAGGTCGCCTTCGAGCGAGCAGTCGGGCAGCTGCATGTCGCTTATCGCTTGCTCTATCACGTACGAACGCAGCGACGCGTTGCCTCGGCGTGCGAAGACGATGAGGCTGCGCTCGGCGCGCGTGAACGCCACGTAGAGCAGGTTGAGGTTGTCTACGCAGTTCTGCAGATGTTCCACGACGTAGTCGCGCTCGTATATGGTGCCCTTCATCTGCTTGGCGCTGAAGTCGACCGGCACAAGCGGCAGCTCGTTGAACGGCGCCTCCGTAGGTTCGCACCATATAGTGTTGGTCTTCTCCATGCGCCAGTCGCAGAACGGAATGATGACGTGCTTGAACTCCAGACCCTTACTCTTGTGTATGGTGATAAGGCGAATGCCGTCGATGGAGCGTGCCTGGATGGTGTTCGACGCGAAGTTCTCGTTCCACTCCTCAACAAAGTCGTCGAGTGTGGCTGTGTTTGAGGTGAGGAAACTGGTGAGGCAGTCGAAGAAAGCGTATACGTAGGCGTCTTCGCCCACGATGCGCTCAAGACTGAATATCTTGTAAAGACGTTCGGCAAGTTCGTAGATAGGCATCTGGAGCAGTTCGTCGTTGTGGTCGCGGTAGCTGGCAGGCAACGCTTCCTCTACGCCCTCCTCGGTAGAAACCATGCGGTTGGCAGCTTCGAGGTCTACGCCCTTCACCTTCGTGAGGTAAGCCTTTGCGATGTACGCCCTTGTCAGCTTGTCGTCCTGGTGCGTCAGCGAGTGCATCGCCGCTACGAGGATGTTCAGCGCCGTAGAGTTGTCGAGACGGAAAGCCTCGTCAGACACAATCTTCAGTTCGGGACGCACACAGGCGAAGTGCTCCGCAATCTGCTGTATGGTGTTGTTGGAGCGCACGATGATGGCTATGTCAGAAGGGTCGGCTCCGAGTTCTATCAGATGGTCTACTGTCTCGACCGTCTTGTTGAGCGTGATGTCGGTGTAGTCGTCCTGCGGAAGCAGCTCGATATGTACGTATCCGGAGTCCTCGCGCTTGTCGGGCACCTGCTGGCACACGTCGGCATACGCACTCTTCAGCTGTTCGGCAAGCTGCATGTCGTCCTCGCCGCAGCACTCCTTAAGGTCGTTGAACTCTATCTCGGCGGCACGCTCGAAGAAAGCGTTGTTGAAGTTGATGACACGGCGCGACGAACGGTAGTTGTGCGTCAGCGTGCGTATGTCGAGCATGTCGCTCATCTGCGGAAACTCGCCCTTGATGTTGTTCAGCATACGCCAGTCGCCCGAACGCCAGCGGTAGATGCTCTGCTTCACGTCGCCCACAATCAGGTTGCCGTGTTCCTCGCTGTGGCTCATGCACTCCTCGAGCAGCACCTTGAAGTTCTGCCATTGCACGGTGCTCGTGTCCTGGAACTCGTCGATCATCACGTTCTCAAGATGCGAGCCTATCTTCTCGAAGATGAACGGCGAGTCGGTGTCCTTGATGAGCGAATGGAGTAGGGTGTGGGTGTCGCTGAGCAAGAAGCGATTCGCCTCGACGTTCATCTCGCGCACCTTCCGCTCAATGCTGTTGAGCAGGCGCAGCTGATTGAGATGTTTCAACGTGAGCACCGCCGATGCGTACATCTTCCAGTTGCTTCGGCGTGTAGATTCTGCCTTTTCGAGCAACGGCACGATGGTATCCTCGGCGAAGTGGCGCAACGATTGCGGCGCGCTCTTCTTCGTCCAGCAGTCGGCTGAGCCTTCGTCGAGCGCCTTCTGTACTCTGCCCGTGATGATGCTCTCGTCGTATTGTCCGTTCTGCAGTTTGAGGAAGTAGCCGGCAGGTCCCGACTTGCCGTAGCTGAGGTCGGTGATGTCAACGCCTTCCGTTTCGAGAGCCACGAAGAACTCCGCCGCAACGCTTTTCAGTTCCGCTTCGGCTTCGTCGCGTATGGTTCTGATGCGCTTGGTGTACTGCTCGAAGAACCCCTTCTCGTGCAGCAATGTGTTGAGCTCCTTGCTCTTTGTCTTGTAGAACTCGCGGAAGATGTTCTCGCCGAACGACTTTATGTAGCCGATGACGTTCCAGTTCTTGTCGTCGTCGATGTTCTCCTTTATATAACCGAGAATCCACTTCAGCAGTTCGTCCTTCTCGCCCAGCTCGTCGATCATCTCGTCTACGGCGATGCTCTCAATCTGTCGGTCGTTAAGCTCGATGCGCAGGTTGGCTGTGAGGTCGAGCTCGCGTGCAAGGTTGCGCAGCACGCTCTGGAAGAACGAGTCGATGGTCTCGATGCGGAAGTAGCTGTAGTTGTGTACAATATTAAAAAGAGCGATCTTGGCGCGATCGGACATAAACTGTTCGGTCACACCAAGTTCGCTCTTTATCTTTTCTATATAATCCTTCGACTTCGGGAGCTGCTTCCATATACCATAAAGCTGACTGAGGATACGTGTCTTCATCTCCTCAGTAGCTTTGTTCGTAAACGTAACAGCGAGTGTCGAACGGAAGCTCATCGGGTTCTTGATGAGCAACTTTATGTATTCTACGGATAGCGTGAACGTCTTTCCGCTACCCGCACTTGCTTTGTATACGGTAAGTGCTTTCTCTTCTGTCGGTGTCATAATGGATTGTTAGTCAATACGTGTGATAGTCATGGCGATGTCCTCAGTAGGACGGTCGGCACGGTCGGTGTCGGCGTTCTGTATAGCGTCTACAACGTCCAGTCCTTCCTCTACCTCTCCGAACACGGTGTACTCGCCATCGAGGAACGGAGTGCCACCAACTGTTGTGTAAGCCTCCATCTGCTCAGCACTGAAGCCAACGGGATTCTGCTTGCATATCTCCTTCGCCTCCTTCATAAGGCGCTCCTGCATCTCCTGTAGTCCGGCGCGGTCGCGGTTCTTGCGCATCTCCATAATCTCCTTCTTGTAGTAGGTCACAAGGTCGTTGAATGTGATGGTCTCCTGGTTCTGCTTCATCTGCTTCTCCATCTGCTTGAGCTGTCCCTGGTTGTACTTCTCGCCGAGCACGATGTAGAACTGGCTGCCGCTCGACTCCTTGTTGGGGTTCACCTCGTCGCCTAAGCGTGCTGCAGCAAGAGCGCCGCGCTTGTGGAAGTGAGCCGGTGTGAACTCAGCCTCAATAGTGTAGTCGGGTCCGCCTGCACCAAGCTGCTTTCCCTTCGGCGCATTCTTGCTGTCGGGGTCGCCGCCCTGCACCATGAAGTCCTTAATGACGCGATGGAACAGCGTTCCGTTGTAGAAACCCTCTTCAACGAGCTTCAGCATATTGTCACGATGTTTCGGGGTGTCGTCGTAGAGGCGCACGATGATGTCGCCCTTCGGTGTCTCGATCTTTATCTTTGCCATTGTTATAATATATATGAGATTAGTATTTATATGCAAAATTAATTATAAATTCTGTGAATGACGAATAAACAATTGTGTAAAGCTGTTGTTTATCAGATTTTATTTTTACCTTTGTCTTCATATTAAATGTTTTTACAACATAGTAATTATGGAAGAAAAGTTCAAATTTACAGACGAAGAAAGGACAACGCTCCTTGAAATAGCCGAGCAGTTGAAGTCGCTGATGGGTGACGAGTATGCGGAAGAAGATGCTGTCAAGGTACGTGCCCAAATCGAATCAGAACTCCAAGAGAATAAGATAAATAGAGATGTTTTCGGGCTGAACCCTATACTTATGAGTTTTCGCACGGCTCTGCTCGAGCTCGAAGAAATAGGCATGAAGCGCGACTGCGTGCTGTCGATATTGCTCTACAACAGCGTGGCGAACGAGAGTCTCACCATCGAGCAGATAGAGAAGGAATACGGTGCGAGCATAGCGCATATCATCCGCGGCCTTGTACGCATACACGAGCTATACCGCAAGTCGCCGGTGATAGAGAGCGAGAACTTCCGCAATCTGCTGCTTTCGTTCGCCGAGGACATGCGCGTGGTGCTGATAATGATATCGGAGCGCGTGGTGCTGATGCGCCATATCCGCGACACGGAGAACAGCGAGGCACAGCAGAAAGTGGCCGAAGAAGCAAGCTATCTGTATGCTCCGCTGGCACACAAACTGGGCCTCTACAAGCTGAAGAGCGAGCTGGAAGACCTCAGTCTGAAGTATCTTGAGCACGACGCCTACTATATGATAAAGGAGAAGCTCAACGAGACGAAGCGCTCGCGTGACGCCTATATAGAGAAGTTTATAAAGCCTATCGCCGAGAAGCTCGATGCCATGGGCATAAAGAGTCATATAAAGGGCAGAACGAAGAGCATCCACTCGATATGGCAGAAGATGAAGAAGCAGCAATGCGGATTTGAGGGTATCTACGACCTCTTTGCCATACGTATCATCATCGACTCGCCGCTGAGCGAAGAGAAGATGCAATGCTGGCAGACCTACTCGCTCATCACCGACATGTATCAGCCCAACCCGAAGCGTCTGCGCGACTGGCTCTCCGTACCGAAGTCGAACGGCTACGAGAGTCTGCACATCACCGTGCTCGGTCCTGAAAAGAAGTGGGTGGAAGTGCAGATACGTACCGAGCGCATGGACGAGATAGCCGAGAAAGGTCTGGCAGCGCACTGGCGCTATAAGGGCATCAAGGGCGATTCGGGCATCGACGACTGGCTCAACAATATACGAGCTGCACTCGAAGCAGGCGACAGTATGCAGCTCATGGACCAGTTCAAGATGGATCTGTACGAAGACGAAGTGTTCGTGTTCACCCCGAAAGGCGATCTGCTGAAATTCCCGAAAGGATCGACCGTGCTCGACTTCGCCTACCACATACACTCAGGCGTCGGCAACAAGTGCGTCGGCGGCAAGATAAACGGCAGGAACGTTTCGTTCAGAGAAGTGCTTCACTCGGGCGATACGATAGAGATTCTGACGCAGAACAACCAGACGCCGAAGCAGGAGTGGCTGAACATTGTGCAGAGCTCGCGAGCAAAGTCGAAGATACGCCTTGCGCTGAAAGAGCTGAAGGTGAAGGACGGCGTGTTTGCGAAGGAGATGCTCGAGCGCAAGTTCAAGAACCGAAAGATAGAACTTGAGGAGAGCGTGCTTTACCATCTCATCTCGAAGATGGGCTTCAAGGAGACATCCGATTTCTACAGACAACTCGTAGACGAGAAGATAGACATCAACGATGTAGTGGACGGATACATAGCCGAGAAGGAACACGGCGCAAACCAGAAGATGGGTGCTGCGATACGTTCGGCAGAAGAGTTTGTGCTCGACAAAGACAATAATGCAAACAACTTCCGCACAAAGTCGTCAGACGACGAGCTGGTTATCGACCGCAACCTTAAAGGCGTAGACTACTCGCTGGCACAATGCTGCCATCCTATCTACGGCGACCAGATATTCGGCTTCGTGACCGTGAACGGCGGTATCAAGATACATTGCCAGGACTGTCCGAACGCTCCCGAACTGCGCAAGCGCTTCGGCTATCGAATAGTGAAAGCAAGATGGAGCGGCAAGGGAACATCGCAGTATAACATAACGTTGCGCGTTGTAGGAAACGACGACCTCGGCATCGTGAACAACATCACAAGCATCATCTCTAAGGAGCAAAAGATTGTGATGAAGTCGATAAACATCGACAGTCACGATGGACTGTTCAGCGGCAATCTGAACGTGCTGATTGACGACACGTCGAAGCTCGAGGCATTGTTGAAGAAGCTGCGCACCGTGAAGGGAGTAAAGTCTGTGACGCGTTTGTAAAGATAAAATTGTACTCTTTTATATACAAAATAAAGCCTTGGTAAATGTACGTACATTGTTGTGTTCGAATGTTTTACTAAGGCTTTATTAAATTTTTATATGATGCTTATTCGGCGATTGCAGCGTCAAGTTCCTTTATGCCTTTCGTGGTGCAAATACCGCGCAGATAAAGGAAAATGGTGTTGTGCATGATTGTAGTTATGCTATATTCTTTATACATTTGGGTTTCCATTGCGTAGTTGGCAGACGCAGAACTTGTTTTAAGAATAATGTCGAAGTTGATGTCCGAACGGAAGAACCCCTCTCTTACACCACGTCTGAAGAATAGCAAGGCGTTGTTGTGGCGTTCAGCATTTAACTGTTCGAGATATGCTACAACCTGCTTGTACTTGCGTAGTTCAACTAAGAATAAAGGAGATACGTCCGCAATAGCAAGTAGTTTCTTCTTGTAAAACTCGATAATGATATCCATCACACTATGATTCTTGTTCTGGCTATACTGCACCATGTGGTCGTTGAACTCCTTCTCATGAATACGCACCGCCTCAAGCAGAAGCTCCTCTTTGTTAGAGTAAATCTCATACAACGTGCGTTTGGATATAGCAAGAGCATTTGCTATGTCATCCATTTTTACAGACTTCACGCCTTTGTGTAAAAATTCTGTCATAGCAGCCTTTAGTATTCTGTTGCGCAATTCCAACTTATAGCATGTTTGAGAACTTTCCTTGTGCATAAATCTTGGTTTATAATATGATGAATATCGCAATAATTTTTCACAAAAGTATAAAAAAACTTTCAAAGTGTTGTGAGTTTTTATGTTATTTTAAATAAAACGGGCGAAACAATCTTTTAAGCAATGCTTTTAATCCAAGCTTTTTCAGTAACTTTGCGGTGAAATTCTATATCTAATAATTATTTAATACAATGGTTAAAATCACAAAAGAAAGTGCATTGGAGTATCATGAAAGTGGACGTCCTGGCAAAATAGAGGTGAAGCCGACCAAGCCTTACCACACCCAAACCGACCTTAGTTTGGCGTATTCTCCTGGTGTAGCTTTCCCGTGTCTCGAGATTCAGCAGAATCCGGACGATGTGTATAAGTACACAGACAAAGGTAATCTTGTCGCCGTTATTTCAAATGGTACCGCCGTATTAGGTCTTGGCGACATTGGAGCAATGAGCGGTAAACCAGTTATGGAAGGCAAAGGCCTGCTCTTTAAAATATATGGTGGCATCGACGTATTCGACATCGAGGTTGCTGAAAAGGACCCGGAGAAGTTTTGCGAGGCAGTAGAGAAGATTGCACCGACCTTCGGTGGTATCAACCTTGAGGATATTAAGGCACCAGAGTGCTTCTATATTGAAGAGCGTCTGAAGAAGACCCTCGACATCCCCGTGATGCACGACGACCAGCACGGCACAGCCATCATCTCGGCAGCCGGTTTGAAGAATGCGCTTGAGGTAGCTGGCAAGAACATCGCCGATGTAAAGATTGTTGTAAACGGAGCAGGTGCAGCTGCCATAAGCTGCACAAAGTTGTACGTAGCGCTTGGCGCAAAAGTAGAGAATATCGTGATGCTCGACTCGAAGGGTGTTATCACCGCCGACCGTCCGAACCTCACTCCGCAGAAGGCTCTGTTCGCTACAAAGCGTACGGATGTACACACCCTTGAGGAAGCCGTGAAGGGCGCCGACGTGTTCGTCGGACTCTCTAAGGGCAATGTGCTCTCGCAGGATATGATTCGCTCTATGGCAGACCAGCCTATCGTGTTCGCCCTTGCCAACCCCGTACCTGAGATCAGCTACGAGGACGCAATGGCAAGCCGCCCCGACGTGCTCATGTCTACTGGCAGAAGCGACTATCCCAACCAAATAAACAACGTAATCGGTTTCCCGTACATCTTCCGTGGAGCACTCGACGTTCACGCCAAGGCTATCAACGAGGAGATGAAGATGGCTGCCGTTCATGCCATTGCCGACCTCGCGAAGCAGCCCGTGCCAGATATCGTGAATGAGGTATATCACGTTAACGATCTCACGTTCGGTCCGAAATACTTCATACCGAAACCCGTCGACCCTCGTCTTATCACAGAGGTGAGTGCGGCTGTTGCCAAGGCTGCAATGGAGAGTGGAGTAGCACGCAAAGCCATCACCGACTGGGACGCCTACAAGAAGAACCTTATGGAGCTGCTGGGTCAGGAGACAAAGCTCACACGCAACCTCCACGACACAGCCCGTCTGCATCCGCAGCGCGTAGTGTTCGCCGAGGGCGGTCACCCGTCTATGATGAAGGCTGCCGTTCAGGCACGCCTTGAGGGCATCTGCCATCCAGTACTTCTCGGTAACCCCGACCGTTTGCAACGACTTGCCCAGCGTCTGAAGCTAAGTCTTGAGGGCATTGACATCGTAGACATGCGTGCCGATCAGGAGCAGGGACGCCGTGCCACATACGCCAAGCATCTCGCGAAGAAACGTGCACGTCAGGGCTACACCTTCGAGGAGGCATACGACAAGATGTATGAGCGCAACTACTTCGGTATGATGATGGTAGAGACGGGCGATGCCGATGCATTCATCACCGGTCTTTACACTAAGTATTCGAACACCATCAAGGTAGCCAAGGAGGTGATTGGTATTCGTAAGGAGTATAGCACATTTGCAACAATGCATATCCTTAATACAAAAAAAGGCGTATTCTTTGTGTCTGACACACTCATCAACCGCCATCCCGACGAGCATATTCTTGCCGATGTGGCACGCCTCTCGGCTAACACCGTACGCTTCTTCAACGAGGAACCTAACATAGCAATGATTAGCTACTCTAACTTCGGCACCGACGAGGTAGGTAGCCCGGTTAAGGTGCATGCGGCAGTCGATGATTTGCAGCAACGCTACCCTGACTTGTGTATCGATGGCGAGATGCAGGTGAACTTTGCGCTAAACAAGCAGCTGCGCGACGACAAGTATCCATTCACACGTCTGAAGGGTAAAGATGTCAACACTCTCGTGTTCCCGAATATGAGCAGTGCACAGAGCAGCTACAAAATGTTGCAGGCACTTGACCCGGATGCCGAAATCATAGGCCCGATTCAGATGGGCTTGAATAAGCCAATCCACTTTACTGACTTTGAGAGTTCGGTACGTGACATAGTGAACATTACGGCTGTGGCTGTGATTGATGCTTATGTTACAAAGAAGATAAGTGGACATAATTAATTACAATTGAGAACAGACCGTTCGGAGTTTCATGTTATGAAATGCACGATTGTGGCAACTCCGAATGGTCTGTTCTCATTTTTTTTCATTTGACAGGCTTTTGTAAAAATCCTATATATTGTCTTTTAGTTCTTTAGATATTGTGATTAAGTGGCACTTCTATAGTGTTTAAGTGCCACATCTGCTATATTTAAGTGCCACTTGCAGATAATAAAACATCAACTTTACTTAGGTAGAAGTTCGAAGTATTGACTAAAAAGCCACATTTCTATTTTGTATTCTCTTCTATTTCCACTAACTTTGTAGTATAAAACAAACAAGATGAATACATTTACACGAATAATATCCGATGCGCTTGGTTTGCCACAGCGCGGAGTGGAGAACACACTACAGTTGCTCGACGAGAATTGCACCATACCATTCATCAGTCGCTACCGCAAGGAGATGACCGGCAACATGGACGAGGTGCAGGTGTCAGACATTGCGCTGATGCGCGAGAAACTCACAGACATTGCGAAGCGCAAGGAGACAATACTTTCTACCATCGAGGCTCAGAGCAAACTTACCGACGAGTTGCGCAAGCGTATTGAAGATTGTTGGACGCTGTCCGAACTTGAAGATATATATCTGCCATACAAACCGAAGCGCCGTACAAAGGCAGACATTGCTCGTCAGAACGGACTCGAACCGCTTGCCAACGCCATTCTGCTGCAACTCGATAAGAACATCAACCGTACAGCTGAGCGTTTTGTGAAAGGTGAAGTGAAATCGATGGAAGAGGCTCTTGAGGGTGCGAAGTTCATTATAGCCGAAGCTGTCAACGAGAACGAGAATGTGCGCAAATCGGTAAGAAGTGTGTACAGACGCGAAGCCGTCATCACCTCGAAGGTGGTGAAGGCTAAAGCGGATACGGAGGAGGCGCAGAAATACCGCGACTATTTTGAGTTCTCAGAGTCGCTCCGCCGTTGTTCGTCGCATCGATTGTTGGCAATGCGTCGTGGTGAGCGTGAGGGATTTTTGAAGGTGAGCATCTCTGCTAATGACGAGGTATGCAAAGATAAGATAAAGGCGCAATACGTCCGTGGCTACGGCGAGTGCAGTAAACTCGTTGCCGAGGCTGCCGACGATGCTTTCAAGCGACTACTCAAGCCTTCCATCGAGACAGAGTTCTCCGTGTCGAGCAAACAGACTGCCGATCAAGAGGCTATCAGCGTATTCGCTGAAAACTTGCGCCAACTTCTTCTTGCTGCTCCGCTCGGACAGAAGCGTGTCATGGGTGTAGACCCTGGTTTCCGCACCGGTTGCAAGGTGATTTGTCTCGACGCACAGGGCACACTGCTCCATTTCGAGGCTATCTATCCGCATCCGCCCAAGAGCGACACCCGTGGCGCAGCACGCCAGGTGTTGGGCATGGTGGAGAAATATGGTATAGAGGCGATTGCTGTGGGTAACGGTACGGCAAGCAGAGAGACGTCGGCTTTCCTAAAGGAGATAGGTCTTGACCCAAAGATACATGTCTTCGTGGTGAGCGAGGATGGTGCTTCGGTTTATTCGGCTTCGGAGGCTGCACGCGAGGAGTTCCCCGACGAGGATGTCACGGTGCGTGGTGCCGTCTCCATCGGTCGCCGACTCATGGACCCGCTCGCTGAACTCGTGAAGATCGACCCTAAGAGCATCGGTGTCGGACAGTATCAGCACGACGTAGACCAGTCGGAGCTGAAGAAATCTCTTGATATGGTTGTAGAGTCGTGTGTGAATACCGTCGGTGTCAATCTCAACACCGCCAGTCGCCATCTGCTAACATACGTCAGCGGTCTGAACGCCACGACAGCTAAGAACATTGTAGAGTACAGAGAGAAGAACGGAGCGTTCAAGTCACGTGCGGAGCTGAAGAAGGTGCCGCGACTCGGACCGGCTACGTTCGTGCAGTGTGCCGGCTTCCTGCGCATTCCGAATGCGAAGAATCCGCTTGACAACAGTGCCGTACATCCCGAAAGCTACGACATCGTCAAGCGCATGGCAGAGGATAAAGGCTGTACCGTAGCCCAACTGATTGAGGACAAGAACCTGCAGAAGACCATAAAGCTCGATGCCTATGTCACACCGACCGTCGGTATGCCTACGCTTACCGACATCATGACTGAACTGCAGCGACCGGGACGCGATCCGCGTGCTGCGGTTGAGGTGTTCGAGTTCGACCCACGTGTGCACGAGATAGGCGATTTGCAGGTGGGTATGCTTCTGCCTGGCATCGTGACGAACATCACGAACTTCGGGGCTTTCGTAGATGTAGGTGTGCATCAGGACGGACTGGTACATATCTCGCAGCTTGCTGACCGATATGTGAAGGACCCGAACGATGTTGTGAAGCTGCATCAGCATGTGGTAGTGCGTGTGACGGAAGTGGATTGCAAGCGCCAGCGTATATCGCTGTCGATGAAGGAGTAGGAAGGTTGGAGGCTTTAGCCTCCTTCCTTACATGTATATTCAAACAATGGTATATTCTAAAAAAAGTATAAGATGAAATCGATATTGTTAATTGCTGCGTGCATCGTTGCTATGGGATTTGCTGTTGCAAGCTGTCGTTTCGCTCCTTCGCCGAAGTTGGGTGATACGGTTGCGTCTTCGGTGTTTGAACCTGCCGACACGGGTTTGATAAACAAGAAGACGCGAGCAAAGGTGGCAGATACGACAATCGTTGCAGATAGCGTTGGATTGTACTACATCGGTAGCGGTTCGACCAAACAATTCCTGCAACTCGTGTCCTACCCATCGCGCCGAGACACCACCGTGTATGGCAAAACTCTACATATAAAAGTGAAAGGATCCGCCGAGATAAACAACGTAGTAAGAGTGAAATATTACTTGCTCAACGGAAAGGATTCGCTTGTGAAAGAAGTGGAGCAGGTGAAATTCTCCTAAACGCCCAACTCTTATGGCTTATGTTCGTCATGCTTCTCTTACAAAATGAGGAACGGTCGTGTCACCTAACTGTGGAGCGAATTCAAAACACTCATAACTGAATCCGCTAAGTTCCTCTGGAGTGACGAGACGATTGTTCAGAATAAAGCGTACCATCGCTCCACGACATGATTTTGCCCATACCGCCTGCGTCTTCAAACTGCCGTTTTTTTGTCGTATGTAGAAGTGAGGCTGAACAACCGTCACTTCCTTGCATACCCTTTTCCAATCGAAAAGATGCTCGTATTCCTCGGTAGAGAGATGCAGGAGAATGCCATCATCAGCTTGCACGCTCGCGATAAGCACATCTGTCAGTTTGTCTCTCCAAAAATGGTTGATGGGTTTATCGTTTGTGGTTTCGAGAGAGACGTAATGTTCCATACGATAGGGTACGACGGCATCCATGGGACGGAGTAATCCGTAGAGAAAGCATGTAATCCAGAGATGTTTCTGAGCGTATTCTAAAGCCTCTTCGCTCAAGGTGGCAGCACGCAGATGCTTATATGCCTGACCATTGTAGGCAAGCAGGGCTGGCATCTTTTCGGCAACCACGAAGTTCTGGTAACGTATCCAGTTTTCCGTGGCAATCTTCTTACTGCAATTAAGTTGACGAGCCAAATCCTCCATATCCATTTTTGCCATTTCTGCAGCCAGCATGTCGGCTGTGGTCTGGAAGAGTGGTGTTGAGAGTGGCTTTCTGTCTGTCTTGCCAAACATAATTTTGGCATTTGCTAATAGTATCTGCATGTTATTATTTAAATCATTCGTTTCTAAAATTAAATTATTAATGTCTTGTTATCTGAAATGTCTCTTGCAAAGGTACGATTTTTTTTGTAATTGTATCTATTCTGTTTATAGACGTGATTCTACGGTCTTTGTTTCAGGTACAAAACATGTTAATGCGTTAAACTTTTGGGGTGAGTTTCGTTACTAGCATATAAATTGGCATATATACAGGAAAAAGGGCAAAAGTAGAAAATAAGAATCTACTTTTGCCCTTTATATTTTGCTCGTATCTCAATATCTAATAGAAATCTTACGATCTACGGTTTATTATACGAGATACTGTGAGCTGATGCTCTCGTTGCTGATAACGCGGCGGATGGTCTCTGCGAACATGTCCGCAACAGAAAGCTGCTTAACCTTAGCACAACGGTTTGAGTAAGGGATTGAGTCGGTGAAAACAATCTCCTCCAATGCAGAGTTCTGAACACGCTCAGAAGCAGGACCAGACATTACACAGTGAGAAGCACAAGCACGAACGCTCAGCGCACCAGCCTCCTTCATTACGTCGGCTGCCTTTGTGATTGTACCTGCTGTGTCTACCATGTCGTCTACGATAATCACGTGCTTGCCCTTAACGTCACCGATAATCTGGATGGTGTCAACAACGTTTGCACGAGCGCGGGTCTTGTTGCAGAGCACGAGCGGACAACCGAGGTACTTAGCGTAAGTGTTAGCACGCTTAGAACCACCAACGTCAGGCGAAGCGATAACAAATTCGTCAGTCTTCAGGTTCAGGCTCTGCAGATAAGGCAGAATAACACCAGAAGCGTAAAGGTGGTCTACCGGTACATCAAAGAAGCCCTGGATCTGGTCAGCATGCAAGTCCATTGTGATAAGACGATCGATACCTGCAGCGCTCAGAAGGTCGGCAACAAGCTTCGCACCGATGCTAACACGTGGCTTGTCCTTACGGTCCTGACGAGCCCAGCCGAAATAAGGAATAACGGCGATGATGTGGCGTGCAGAAGCGCGCTTCGCTGCGTCAATCATAAGGAGCAATTCCATAAGATTGTCTGAATTCGGGAATGTGCTCTGAACGAGGAATACGTCGCGACCGCGGATAGACTCCTCGTACGATACTGCGAACTCGCCGTCAGAGAATCTGGTTACTACCAAATTGCCTAAAGGACAACCCAAACTTGCGCAGATCTTCTCTGCAAGGTATCTCGTGCTTGTACCTGAGAATACCAAAAAAGAGTTTTGTTCACTCATCTTTAATTGTTGTTATTTGTTAGGTTTTAATATATAAGCTTTCTTAATTTCTCAAAGTAATTTATGAGTTCTTTGTAATCCATTTGATTGTGGATGTTGAACTTGTTCCAGAGGTCGCCACGGATAACCACTCCGCCGAAACCAAGGTCGCGTGCTATTTGTATGTTATCAACATTCATTCCACCCAATGCGTACACTCGCTTGTCAATCAATCCTTTGTCGGCAGCATCTTCCAATTCGTTCATCGTGAACGTAGAAGGTTCTAATGGCTCTGACTGGCTATTAAAAACGTTACCAAGAAAAATGTATGCTGATTGTTTTTTGAGTTCTTTAAGCTGTGTGAGGTCGCGACACGTGCGTCCGACTTTACCTTTATAGCCTTCAGGCACTGGCTCCGCAGCATTATCAAGATGTATTCCTGCAAGACGATATTCATCCTTGAGGTAGTAATGTCCGTGTACGAATATCTTCTCGTAGGCTTTATCGGGCAGCAACGACAATAGTCGCTCTGAATAAATAGGCGAAGTCTCTGGCTTATAAAGGTGCAAATTGTCTAACCCAACATCGAAGAGGGCTGCAAGTATTTTGTCTTCTTCCACAAAGAAAGTGGATTTAGTCATTATTGCTAACTTCATAGTCCGTATTCTTAATTTAGTGCAAATGTATGAATTTTCTATCAAACAGGCAATTTTATAGCCAACTATTTGTAACCGAAATGTAATTTGACCGTGTTATTCCACGAGTTTTCCGCCTTTCTGCAAGGCGTGCCATACGGAATAGCGTGCTTCGGGGTTCGTTTTCTCTATTTCTTCAAATATGCGTCTCATCTGTGTACGGTTGGTGTTACGCTCGTGCGGACATGCCTTTTTCTGCTTTACGTATTGGCTGAGTTGAGCATACTGTGCTATATCTCTTTCGTGTTCCAAACACAATGGACGAATGATAGTCACAGGCATCTTGTCCATTTGCTTCACGGCTGGCATCGTAGAGAACGAGCCTTGGAAGAAGGTGTTGAGCATCGCAGTGTGAATAATATCGTCTTGATGATGTCCGAGTGCAATCTTGTTGAAGCCGTTTTCTTGTGCGAAGCGGAACAAAGCCTTACGTCTGTGCCACGAACAAAGGAAACAAACAGGTTTGTCAGAAGGAGTGGTATCGTCGAATGCAGTCTGCACGATGTGCAGCTTCACGCCGTGCTCTTTGGCAAAAGACTCCAAATAGGATGTGTCTGATTCGTAGCTCACGTTCGCCATGCGCACATGTACGGCTTCTACTTCTATCCGTGGCTTGTAAATGCGCTGTCGCTGTGCAAGCATTTCAAGCAGACAGAGCGAATCTTTACCGCCTGAGAGACCGATAAGTATGCGGTCACCGTCAGAGAGCATAGAGAAGTCTGTTAGAGCTTTCTGAAAACGCTTGTATAGCGTATGGTATAGAATTTGTTCGGGAGTCTTCGGCATGGCTTCTTATTTGAAAACAAGATAAACTGCCGCTACGAGGAACACGAAGGCAAGCAGATGGTTCCATCTGAGCGATTCGCCCTGAAACATTACGTTGGCTATCACGGCAAAGACAATGAGGCTGACGCATTCCTGTACAACCTTCAGCTGCACAAGTGAGAACGGTCCGCCGTTGCCTTGAAAGCCGATACGATTGGCTGGTACCTGGCAGCAATATTCAAAGAAGGCTATCATCCACGAGAATACGATGACGCCTATAAGCGGCCAATGGCTCGACGTGCCAGTCTGCTGTAGCTTGAGATGTCCGTACCAAGCTAAAGTCATGAAGATGTTACTTAATATTAGAAGTATTATTGTGTAGAATCCTGACATTGTGTTTTCTTTCAATTGTTATTATCGTAAGTTGTCATTCTTGTCAGAAATAAAGGAGCCGGTTGCTTGTTTCCGACTCCTTTATTTCGTTCGTTATTTTTCGTTATCTGTTTGTTATCCGTTCATTGTCTTATCCTCTGAGCTTCTCATCCATAGACGCAGCCGCTCTTCTGCCGTCGCCCATAGCAAGGATAACGGTAGCTCCGCCACGAACGATGTCGCCACCTGCGAAAATTTCCGGACGCGAACTCTGCATCTGGTCGTTAACGGCGATAGTGTTTTTTCTGCCAAGCTCAAGACCTTCGATCGACTTTGGAACAAGTGGGTTTGGAGATACGCCAACTGCAACGATTACCTGGTCGACATCGAGTGTTACGGTCTTGCCCTCAACCGGCACCGGTGAGCGTCGTCCGCTTGCATCAGGCTCTCCAAGTTCCATAACCTGAAGCACGGCTGCCTTCACGGCGCCCTTCTCGTCAGCGATATATTCTATCGGGTTGTGCAATGTGAGGAAATTGATACCTTCCTCCTTTGCATGCTTCACCTCCTCAAGACGTGCAGGCATCTCTGCCTCAGAACGACGATATACAAGAGTAACGTCGCCACCCAAGCGCTTAGCAGTACGGCAAGAGTCCATAGCGGTATTGCCTCCGCCTACAACGAGCACATGTTTACCTATATTAAGAGGTGTGTCGGCGAGTGGATTGGCAGCATCCATGAGGTTTACGCGAGTGAGATACTCGTTAGATGACATGATGTTGAGCGAATTCTCGCCCTTAATATTCATAAAGTTAGGCAGACCAGCACCCGATCCGACAAAGATACCCTTGAAGCCTTCTGCCTCGAGCTGGTTGATAGTTATCGTCTTTCCAACGATGCAGTCGGTCTGGAACTCAACGCCCATCTTCTTGAGGTTCTCTATCTCTACATCAACGATGTGATTAGGCAGACGGAACTCGGGGATGCCATATTTCAATACGCCGCCAATCTCGTGCAATGCCTCAAACACATGCACTTCATAACCCTTCTTAGCCATGTCGCCAGCAAAGCTGAGTCCTGAAGGACCGCTACCAACTACAGCCACCTTTATACCGTTCTTCGAAGCAAGGTCGGGCAGAGCGATGTTGCCGCTCTCGCGCTCGAAGTCGGCAGCGAAGCGCTCCAGGTAGCCGATAGCTACAGCCGGTTCGTTCATCTTAAGATGGATACACTTGCTCTCGCATTGCTTCTCCTGCGGACATACACGACCGCAGACAGCAGGCAGAGCAGATGTGCTCTTAAGAACCTTGGCAGCAGCGAGGAACTGTCCGCGTTCGATGTTCTTGATGAATGAAGGAATATTGATGTTAACCGGGCAGCCTTCTACACAAGCTGGCTTTCCGCAGTCGAGACAACGATGAGCCTCGCGTACAGCCATCTGCTTTGTCAAGCCTTTGTTTACTTCCTCGGTACGTGTGGTCGCACGATACACGGGGTCAAGCTCAGGCATTGCTACACGCTCAATAGCCTTGCGTTCTGCAGGCTTCATTGCTGCTCTAAGCTCCTTACGCCATTCAGAATCGCGATTGGTGAGTTCTTCGATGGTCTCGGTTGTCGGCTCTACATCCATGCAAGTCTCGCAAGTGTGAAGTTCCTCTTGCTTTGCAAAGCCACGCAAATGCTCTTCGTAATGCTCCATCTCCTCGCGTTCAGCATCGCGGAAAGTGCCCATACGCTTGAACATCTCGTCCCAATCGACAAGCGAACCATCGAACTCCGGTCCGTCGATACATACGAACTTGGTCTTGCCGCCAATAGAGAGTCGGCAAGCACCACACATGCCCGTGCCGTCAACCATGATAGTATTGAGCGATACCTCAACCGGTATGTTATACTTCTGTGCCATGAGGCAGCAAAACTTCATCATGATAGGAGGACCAATTGCGAACACCTTGTCCACATGCTCCTCTTGAGTGATGAACTTCTCGATACCTACGGTCACAACACCCTTTTCGCCATACGAACCATCGTCGGTCATTATGATGAGTTCGTCAGAACTCTGGCGAACTTCGTTTTCGAGAATAACAAGTTCTTTAGAACGACCTGCGATAACCGAAAGCACACGGTTGCCAGCAGCCTTCAACGCACGGATGATAGGAAGCATTGGAGCTACGCCAACGCCACCACCAGCACATACTACAGTTCCGAAGTTTTCTATATGGGTTGGGTTGCCGAGCGGTCCTACAACGTCGGTGATGTAGTCACCCTCGTTAAGATCGCACAGCTTGGTTGATGACAATCCAACTTTCTGCACCACAATAGTGATAGTGCCACGCTCAATGCTTGCATCAGCAATAGTAAGTGGCACACGCTCGCCATTCTCGCCAACTCTGACGATAATGAAGTTACCAGCCTTACGGCTCTTGGCAATCAATGGCGCTTCGATTTCAAAAAGGAATACCTTTTCAGAAAGTTGCTTTTTAAGGACAATTTTGTTCATAGGTAGTAACGGATTAGATTTGTTGATGTTTGCTTTGTAGATGAATTAAAACAAAAATTTGAGAGCTACGACTGCCTGTTGTTATACGTGTAAATATCATACGCTTTCGCAACGTGCAAATCTTAACTCTCAAATCTCCGTTGTAATTAATTAAAAGTTCTTATCGTCGAGCATCTCGAAACCGCAGTATGGTACGAGTACTTTCGGTACACGGATGCCTTCAGGTGTCTGGTTGTTCTCGATGATTGCAGCCACTATACGCGGCAAAGCAAGTGCAGAACCATTGAGAGTGTGGCAAAGCTCGGTCTTCTTTGTCTCCGAATTGCGATAGCGACAATGCAGACGATTTGCCTGATAGCTCTCGAAGTTAGATACGGAAGAAACCTCAAGCCAACGCTTCTGTGCGGCGCTCCATACCTCGAAGTCGTAGCAGATAGCAGATGTGAAGCTCATGTCACCACCGCAAAGACGCAGGATGTGGTAGGGGAGTTCGAGCTTCTTAAGCAGGCCCTCTACATGGTCGAGCATCTCGTTGAGCGACTGGTATGAATGCTCAGGCTTGTCGATGCGTACAATCTCTACCTTATCGAATTGATGCAGACGGTTCAGACCGCGAACGTCCTTGCCGTAAGATCCAGCCTCACGACGGAAGCAAGCTGAGTAAGCGCAACGCTTGATAGGCAGATCTTTCTCGTCGAGTATCTCGTCGCGGAAGATGTTTGTTACTGGCACCTCGGCTGTAGGGATAAGGTAGAGGTTGTCGAGCTGGCACTGGTACATCTGAGCCTCCTTATCAGGAAGCTGACCGGTACCGTAACCAGAAGCCTCGTTCACAACGTAAGGAGGCTGTACCTCAAGGTAGCCACTCTTGCGAGCTTCATCAAGGAAGAACGCCTCAAGAGCACGCTGCAAGCGAGCCATCTTGCCTACATAGATAGGGAAGCCGGCACCTGTAATCTTAACGCCCAAATCAAAGTCGATAAGATTGAACTTTTTGCAAAGATCCCAGTGGCACATAGCGTCCTCCGGGAGATTCGGCATTTCACCACCTTCCTTAACGACAACATTGTCGCTTGCGTCCTTGCCTTCCGGAACATCATCGTTCGGAATGTTAGGAATAGTGCAAAGCTTAGCCACGAGGTCTTTCTCTGCCTGTGCCTTTGTTTCTTCAAGCTGTTTGTTCACTTCTTTAAGAGAAGCTACTTTTTTCTTTATTTCTTCAGCCTCTTCTTTGCTTCCCTGTTTCATAAGAGTACCGATTTGGGCTGCCATCTTCTTTGCTTCTGCAAGGTTCGAGTCAAGTTCCTGCTGTGTCTCGCGACGACGCTTGTCGATTGCGAGCACTTCGTTAATGGCTTCCTCAGCACCCTTGAAGTGCTTCTTGTTCAAACCGCGGATAACACGTTCTGTTTCCTCACTGATGAGTTTAAGTGTAAGCATATCTGAAATATTAATTATAAAATTCTTCGTTATCTTATTCGAGATACAAAATTACATAAAAAATATTTCTTACGGCATAAAAACTAATAAAAAACGAAGAATTTATTAGTGTACGGAAGGGTAGTAATGTATAAAAAGCATTAATCCCAATCCTCAAGTGTATGAGGATTGGGATTAATATGTTTGTTTGGAATAGTTTTTTTATTAAATTTAAGCCTCTGCTTCAGGTATTACAGACACAGTGCTCTTGTCCTTGCGACCCTTGCGGAAGTTAACGACGCCGTCAACCAATGCATAGAGTGTGTCATCCTTACCAATACCTACGTTCAGGCCCGGGTTGTGCTTTGTACCGCGCTGGCGAACGATGATGTTGCCTGCGATGCACTTCTGGCCACCCCAGATTTTAACGCCTAATCTTTGAGAAGCTGATTCACGTCCGTTCTTAGAACTACCTACACCTTTCTTATGTGCCATTTCTTGTTCCTCCTAAATTTAAGCGATTACTTCTTTGATTGCAACTTCTGTGAACTGTGCGCGGTGACCATTCTTCTTGCGATAGTCCTTGCGGCGCTTCATCTTGAATACGATGACCTTGTCACCCTTTACAAGAGGATTTACAACTTCACATACAACTTTAGCACCTTCTACGGCAGGTGCACCTACCTGTACTGAACCTTCTTTGTCAACAAGCAGTACCTTGTTGAATTCAACAGTCTGGCCTTCCTGAGCGTCCTTGATGTGGTGAACGAAGAGCTTCTTGCCCTGCTCTGCCTTGAACTGCTGACCGTTAATCTCTACGATTGCGTACATTTATTTATTTATATAAACGGGTTTTTCCGCAAGGCGTGCAAGCATCGTGCCGCAACTTCTTTGAGCCTTTACGGACTAAATCGGCTGCAAAGGTACAAATTATTTATATTATTAAGTGTGTTAGGTGATGGAAAATTTAAAAAGTTTAACAGATCGAATGCCTAATTAACGGAGTTTTCTATAAATTGGGTCATTAAATGCAAAACGAGCAGACAGATAAAGGTTTGTATAGCATCATAGTAACGCTACGAAAACGTTTATTCGTCTGCTCGTCTTCTTATTTATTTGTCAACGAGTCTACTCGTCAACTTGAATATATTAATCAATTAGTCAAGCCACTTAACGTAGCAGAAGTCCTCACGATGAACAAGGTTCTCGTTCTTCGGGTACATACGTACGCAGCTCTTGAATGCACCAGCTACGTCAGGCTCAAATGTAGCCTCGAATGTGTAGTTGTTGCCATCACGGCCTACCATCTTGAATTCGCGCTTGCTGAAGATGTGGTCCTCTCCGTTCTTGTCTGTCTTGATAGAAACAAGCTCAAGACCAACAGCATCGTTCAAACCCTGCTCGTCGATAACGTAGCGAAGAGTGTACTTCTTGCCAGTCTCGGCAGCATAGAGCATAGAATCATCCTTGCTTACTACGCGAATAGAGTCCCAACGCTCTGCAACTGTCTCCTTCCAAGTAGCGAGCTCTTTGGCAAGGCGATTATTGTCGGCAGCGAGCTTTTTGAAGTTTGCAGCCTCCTTGTTGTAGAACTTTTCATAGTAGTCGTCAAGCTGACGCTTCATTGTATAGTGAGGAGCGATAGTTGCGATAGAGTTCTTGATTGTCTTTATCCAACCCTCGCTGAAGCCCTGCTCGTTGCGGTTGTAGTAGAGCGGCAGAATCTCATTCTCAAGCAGTGAGTAGATGGTAGCTGCGTCGAGCTGATCCTGATAACCCTGATTCTGGTATGTACGCTCCTGCTTGAGAGCCCAACCTGCACCCTCGCGATAGCCTTCAACCCACCAGCCGTCGAGAACTGAGAGGTTTACAACACCGTTCATCTCAGCCTTCTCGCCAGATGTACCAGAAGCCTCGAGCGGACGTGTCGGAGTGTTCATCCAGATATCAACGCCTGATACGAGGCGACGAGCGAGTTGCATGTCGTAGTCTTCGAGGAAGATGATCTTACCGAGGAACTCAGGACGCTGGCTGATCTCGAAGATCTTCTTAATCAAGCCCTGGCCAGCACCGTCAGCCGGGTGTGCCTTACCTGAGAAGATGAACTTAACCGGACGCTCCGGGTTGTTCACGATCTTAGAAAGACGCTCCAAATCGGTGAAGAGGAGGTGAGCACGCTTGTATGTAGCAAAGCGACGGCAGAAGCCGATGTAAAGAGCGTTCGGTGTGATGCTGTCAAGAAGGGCAACAACACGTGAAGGATCGCCCTGGTTCTTCAACCATGTAGCAGCGAACTTCTCGCGGATATAGTTGACGAGCTTCTTCTTGAGTGCCATACGTGTCTCCCAGATTTCTGCGTCAGGCACATTGTAGATAGCGTGCCACAGGCTCTCGTTGCTCTGGTCGTAAATGTAGTTCTTGTCGAAATACTTAGCGTATACTTTGCGCCACTCTGTAGCTGTCCATGTCGGGAAGTGAACACCATTTGTTACGTAGCCTACGTGGCTCTCCTCCGGATAGTAACCCTTCCAGATTGGAGCGAACATGCGTTGGCTTACCCAACCGTGAAGTTTACTTACGCCGTTAACCTCTTGGCAGGTGTTACAAGCGAATACAGACATACAGAAGCGCTCTGAGTGGTCCTCAGGATTGTTGCGACCCATGCCGATGAACTCGTCCCATGTGATGCCGAGCATCTGAGGATAACCGCCCATATACTTGCCGAAGAGTGATTCGTCGAAGTAGTCGTGACCGGCCGGTACTGGAGTATGAACAGTATAGAGTGAAGAAGCACGAACGAGTTCAAGAGCCTCGTTGAACGACAGACCTTCCTTGATGTAGTCAATAAGACGCTGGAGGTTGCAGAGTGCTGCGTGACCCTCGTTGCAATGATAGATATCTTTCTTAATACCGAGCTTCTTGAGTGTGAGGATACCACCGATGCCGAGGAGAATCTCCTGCTTCAGGCGGTTTTCGTTATCACCACCATATAGAGCGTGTGTGATAGGGCGGTCGAACTCTGAGTTCAAATCGTTATCTGTATCGAGTAAGTAGAGCTTGATGCGACCTACGTTCATTACCCATACATATGCATGTACCTGATAGTTCATGTAGGGAACATCAACAACCATAGGCTGACCATTCTCGTCGAGCACACGCTCTACTGGGAGTGAGTTGAAGTTCTGTGCATCGTACTTTGCAATCTGCTGACCATCCATTGAGAGGGTCTGCTTGAAGTAGCCATAACGATAAAGGAAGCCGACACCACACATATTTACGTTAGAGTCAGAAGCCTCCTTCATATAGTCACCTGCGAGCATACCAAGACCACCAGAGTAAATCTTTACAACCTGATTGATACCATACTCCATACAGAAATAAGCTACAGAAGGACGTGTTGCGTCTGGCTTCACATCCATATATTCGCGGAACTTCTTGTATACCTGTTTTACCGATTCCATGATTGCCTTATCCTTCACGATAGCCTCCTTGCGCTCATAGCTAAGGCGGTCGAGAAGCATTACAGGGTTGTGTCCAACCTCTTCATAGAGATCGCTGTCAAGGCTTTTCCACATGTTGCGAGCCTCGTAGTTCCACGCCCACCACATGTTGTGTGCGAGTTCATCAAGACACTTCAACTCTGAAGGAAGTGTAGACTTGATGGTTACCTCCTTCCACTGAGGAGTATTAGCATAGTCTGCTTTGATTTTCATAAGTTATTAATTATTATTTATTTAGTTGTATTTTTCTTACCTTTTAATTACTCGCCAGCTTTCGAGCATCTTGCCTCCGCCTTGCGCAGCGCGATGTCGTATGCTTCATAGTAATAGGTGATAAACTTGCTCCACAATGCGTGTTCTGCCAGAGCGCGTGCCTTGTTGCGTATGCGTCCCTGCTTCTGCTTCGTAGCATTGGCGTACTTCTCAACAGCCGCCTTTATGCTGTCAGCCACCTCATTGTAGTTGTAGTCTGTGCGGTGGATTACCTCCACGCCATCCTCGATGGTGCCTTCCTTGCCAATAACGGTGTTTGCCCAAAGGCCGAAGCCTGCAAGATCAGTTGTGATACACGGCACCTTGAACGCCGTAGCCTCCAGCGGAGTGTAGCCCCACGGCTCGTAGTAAGACGGGTAGATGCAGAGGTCGTTGCCCAGGATGGTATCATAATAAGAAAGGTTTACAATGCCGTCCTCGCCTGTGAGATAGCACGGAATTAACACCAGCTTTACGCGTTCGCCCTTGGCGTTGTGCATGCCGAGCCAGTTCATCATGCCCAATGCACGGTCGTTCTGTTGCTCGTTCAACCAATGAGTGATGACTGGGGTAGGGAGCGGAGTGTCGAATTTCTCACCTTTCTCCATAGCAGCCAAACGCTCTGCCAAGTCTTCGCGTGCACAATTCACCCATGCCGGCACTTCGATGAAGGCAACTATGTCCTTCTTAAGGTTCTCTGCATTGGTGCGCAGACGATTCATAGCATCGATGAAGACATCAATACCCTTGTTGCGCCATTCGTAGCGTCCGCTTGTAGAGATGATGATTGCGTCGTCTTCAATCTCGTCGCCAGAGAGAGCACGTGCTATGTCGAGCAGACGCTTGCGGGCTGTGGCACGCTTCTTGTCGAAAGTCTTGCCCTGTGGCACAAAGTCATCTTCGAAGCCGTTTGGCAGCACTACGTCTACTGGTTTGTCCATAAGTTCCTTGCACTCTGTGGCTGTGATATCACTCACAGTTGTGAAGCAATCTACATGCAATGCAGTCTGTTTCTCTATCGAGTGTTTGCTCTCCATATTGAGCTCGGCTGCCATTTGATCACCATTATAAGCTTCCAAGTATTCATAGAGAGGCTTGTTGTTGCCTGCAATGCTGCGTCCGATACTTGTTGCATGTGTTGTAAAAATCGTTGCTATCTGTGGCAGATGGTCGTTGATATAGAGTGCACCGAGACCTGTCATCCATTCATTGGCATGGTAAATTACCTTTGCAGACTTTTTATTGCCTCTTATCTCGCTATTATAGAAACTCTCTACAACAAGTGCTGCTGCGTATGAGAACATAGAAGCTTCGTCGTAATCGCCGTATGCATGAAGACTATCAACATGGTATTTCTCCCAAAGTTGACCATAAATCATATCCTTTTCTGCAAAATAAGGGTTGAAGTCAACAAGAATAGCTACAGGAGCGCCTGGTACGTTCCATCTACCAACCTTTACTTTTAAACCTTCTGCTTCAGTTTTCTTTCTCCATGTAGCGAAGAGTTTGTTGTCTTCTGTGAAGTATGGGTTGTTTTTTTCTCCCCAACAGTCAGGACCTATGAAAATAAGTTTGTCACCAAGCTGCTCTACAAGCGTCTTGGCTCTCGTAGAAAGTACTGTGTATATACCTCCTACTTTATTGCAAACTTCCCAACTTGATTCAAAAATATAGTCTGGAAATAAAATGTCTCTTTTCATAAAAAGTTTAATGTCGCGTGCAAAAATAACATTTAAAAGGTAAATAAACGATTGTTGACACATTTTTTTTCGTAAAATAGCCTTATTCTTGATATAAATTCCCTATTTTTGCATGGACATTACAGCATAATAAGTTGTCATACAAAGAACATAATGATATAACTAATACTTAAATAATATGAAAAAAGTACCCTTTCTTCTCTTCTTCTTTCTTGTATCTCTAAAAACAATGTCACAAACAGACAAAGTGTTCAATGCTCGTATCTGTAATGACGAATATCAAGTCTACATGCATATAAATCTCTATCAAAATAACATTGTTGTACCTGGTCAAGAACTTTTTGGTGAGACACCAGGCTACTTTGGTGCTATGCGCGATCCACGCAAATGGTTAATTACTTCTGCAAAGATAGAAGATAAACATACTGCTACGCTTGAGATAACAAACGACTATGGTTCTGAAGATTTGACTGCCACACTTATATTTAACCCCAAAGACGGTTCTTATGTACTAAAGCAAAAGAGTGGTAGTCGCATGAAAATTGTCGTCAATCGTAAATGGTTAAAGTTGCCAGTAGAACTAAAATTTGTTGTTGAATAGAAACGTCCGGTTTGTAATTGGGAGAATATTACAAACCGGACGTAGTTGTATATAAATCTAAATATCTATTGAACCTGCTTCTTTTGCACAGGTTCACATGTAAGTCCAATGCCCAATTTCTTGAAAATCTTTCTGTCCACTTCGCTAAGCATAACCGTGCAATGAACCTGACAGCCACGCAGCTTAGGCAATTGTTCCAATGCCTTGCGGCAGTTCTCGTCGTTCTCAGAGAGTACAGAGAGCGCCACGAGCACCTCATCGGTATGCAGACGCGGGTTGTGACCGCCAAGATAATTGGTCTTGGTGTACTGTATCGGTTCGATCATCGACTGCGGAATGAGCTTTGTTGTGTGGTCGATTCCGGCAAGATGCTTCGTCACGTTAAGCAGAAGAGCGGCGCTACAGCCCAACAGCGGGCTTGAATTGCCAGTGATGATTGTGCCGTCCTCAAGTTCGATAGCTGACGATGTGTGTCCTGTACGCTTCAGGCACTCGCGTGCCGCAACGGTGGTGCGACGGAAGTCGGTTGTTATCTTCGCTTGGTTGAACAGCATCTGTATTTTGCTGATTTCTCCTTCGTTGCATGCGCCGAGAGCCAGCTTATTTGTAGCCTCATAGTAACGGCGAATAATCTCGTTCTTCGATGCCTCGCAGCAAACCTTGTCGTCGCTGATGCAGAAGCCTACCATGTTCACGCCCATGTCTGTCGGCGACTTGTATGGATTCTCGCCGTAGATGCCTTCGAAGAGAGCGTTCAATACGGGGAAAATCTCGATGTCGCGGTTATAGTTCACCGCAATCTTGTTGTAAGCCTCAAGATGGAATGGGTCAATCATGTTGACGTCGTTAAGGTCTGCCGTTGCTGCCTCGTATGCGATGTTCACCGGATGCTTCAATGGAAGGTTCCAAACCGGGAATGTCTCAAACTTTGCATAGCCCGCTCTTACGCCGTGCTTGTTCTCGTTATAGAGCTGGCTAAGACATACAGCCATCTTGCCGCTGCCCGGGCCCGGTGCGGTCACGATAACCAGCGGACGCTCGGTCTTTACGTAGTCGTTCTTTCCGAAGCCGTTGTCTGAAGCGATGAGCTTGACGTCATGCGGGTAGCCCTCAATAAGGTAGTGGCAGTAGGTCTTGATGTTGCTGCGCTCAAGACGCTGCTTGAAGGCGATTGCGGCGGGCTGTCCGTTGTAATGAGTGATGACAACCGAACCGACCATAAAGCCACGGTTCTGGAACTCGCTGCGCAAACGTAGCACATCCTCGTCGTAGGTGATGCCAAGGTCGGCGCGCTTCTTGTTCTTCTCAATGTCGGCAGCACTAATGACAATCACAATCTCTATGCTGTCGCTAATCTTTTGAAACATGCGCAACTTGCTGTCGGGTTGAAAACCTGGCAGCACGCGGCTTGCATGATGGTCGTCAAAGAGTTTACCACCAAGTTCGAGATACAATTTGCCATCAAATTGTGAAATTCTCTCTTTGATGTGCTCCGACTGAATGTTCTGATACTTCTCGTTATCAAATCCTATATTCATAATTGCTTATCTATTCTTGTACATTGACTCGTAATAGTTCTGATAGTCGCCAGAGGTTACATTATCCATCCACTCTTGGTTGTCAAGATACCAGCGCACTGTCTTTTCTATACCTTCTTCGAACTGTAGGCTCGGTTCCCATCCAAGTTCGCTCTGCAACTTGCGTGAGTCGATAGCATAGCGCATATCGTGCCCCATACGGTCGGTTACATGAGTAATAAGATTGAGGTCTTCGCCTTCCTTGCGACCAAGTAAACGGTCTACTGTGTTTATGAGTACATGGATAATATCGATGTTCTTCCACTCGTTGAAACCACCGATATTATATGTGTCAGCCACCTTGCCCTTATGGAAGATAAGGTCGATAGCGCGAGCGTGGTCCTCTACGTACAACCAGTCGCGTACGTTCAGACCCTCGCCGTATACCGGCAGCGGCTTGCGATGACGGATGTTGTTGATGAAGAGTGGGATGAGCTTCTCTGGGAACTGGTACGGACCATAGTTGTTGGAGCAGTTGGTCACGATGGTCGGCATGCCGTATGTGTCGTGGAAAGCGCGTACGAAGTGGTCGCTGCTTGCCTTTGCGGCAGAGTATGGCGAGTGGGGGTTATACTTGGTGGTCTCAAGGAAGAACTCTGTGCCGTAAGCATGGTGGTGAGCAGAAGATGCTTTTGTTGTGAACGGCGACTCAATACCTTCCGGGTTTGTAAGTTCGAGCGCACCATAAACCTCATCTGTAGAGATGTGATAGAAGCGCTTGCCCTCGTACTTCTCTGGAAGGCTCTCCCAATATATCTTCGCAGCCTGAAGCAACGACAATGTGCCCATCACGTTAGTGCGTGCGAAGGTGAACGGATCCTTAATAGAGCGGTCTACGTGGCTCTCTGCAGCAAGGTGGATAATGCCGTCAACCTTGTGCTTCTTCATGAGTTCGAGAACCATCTCGAAGTCGCAGATGTCGCCCTTAACGAATGTGTAATTCTCCTTGTCCTCGATATCCTTCAGGTTGGCAAGATTGCCAGCATATGTAAGTTTGTCAAGGTTTATTATGTTATACTCTGGATACTTGTTGACAAAAAGTCGAACAACATGTGAACCGATAAACCCGGCACCACCAGTGATAATTATATTCTTCATAATATATACTAATTTATTAGTGTAATATTTAGTTGTTATTAACCTCTGCAAGCTGCTTGATGCACACTTTCAGTGAATCGGTCCAGTAGGGAACCTTTACACCGAATGTAGCTTTGAGTTTCGACTTGTCAAGCACAGAGAAGTGCGGACGCTTTACCGGACTCGGGAACTCCTCGCTGTAGCAAGGCTGGATGTCGCAAGTATTGCCAGAAAGTTCGCATATAACCTTCGCAAAGTCGAACCAAGAGCATACGCCTTCGTTAGAGAAGTGGTAGATGCCTGTCTTGTCAAGTTGTTCTGTTTCGATTATATGTGAGATGATGTCGGCAAGGTCTCCCGCAAATGTCGGAGTACCTACCTGATCGAACACGACCTTAAGAGAGTCCTTTGTAGAAGTGAGCATTTGCATCGTCTTCACGAAGTTCTTGCCCCACTGCGAGTAGAGCCACGCAGTGCGTATAATGATATGTTTGCATCCGGTTGCTGCAATTGCCTTCTCGCCTGCGAGTTTTGTCTTGCCATAGATGCCGAGCGGGTTTGTCTCCCAATCCTCACGGCACGGCACGTTGCGGTCGCCCTGAAATACATAGTCGGTGCTCACGTGTATCAGCGTACCGTCTACTTCCTTCATAGCAGTGGCAAGATTGCCCGCAGCCGTATTGTTAAGCAGATTGGCAAAGTCGTAGTCGCTTTCGGCTTTGTCTACGTTGGTGTAGGCTGCACAGTTGACAATAACGCTTACGCTGCGTTCCTTTACCATCGCGCGGATGGCGTCAAGATTGGTGATGTCGAGTTGCTCGTAGCCATCTGCTACATCTGTGAAGACATAATGATGATTGCTACCAAGTGCCACACGCTGCATTTCGTGTCCAAGTTGTCCGTTGGCACCAGTTACTAATATGTTCATACTTTTGGATGTTTAAAAAGTAAATGGAGAATCGAAATCTTTTAATAGCGCATGCTTTGTGTCCTTCTCGCTTAAGATAGCTTTGTCGGTAGGTATTCGCCAATCGATACCCAACGATTTGTCGAGAATAGATATGCCACCATCGGTCTCTGGATGGTAGAAATTATCGCATTTGTATTGGAATACAGCAGTCTCACTCAATACTGCGAAGCCGTGCGCAAAACCTTTGGGTATAAAGAACTGACGATGGTTGTCTTCTGTCAGTTCTACAGCCACATGTTTACCATATGTCGGCGAACCTTTTCTAATGTCTACAGCAACATCAAGAACAGCACCTTTAACGCATCTTACGAGTTTGCTCTGTGTGTAAGGCGGACGTTGGAAGTGAAGACCACGCATTACACCATATGACGACATACTTTCGTTGTCCTGGCAGAACTCTATGTGTCCTATCTTCTCGTCAAATTCTCGCTGCGAAAAACTCTCAAAGAAATATCCTCGAGCATCTTTGAAAATACGTGGTTCAATAATAACCACTCCTTCAATATCGGTTTTAATTACTTCCATATCAGTGTTATTGTTTTTGCAAAGGTACATATTTTTTTATTTATGGCGTGGCTTATCATCATAAATTGCTTACTAAAAAAGGTAAAAGCCTATTAATGTGTGGTAAAGATGCTTGGGAAATTTCTCTATTAGAAATATAAATGGTAATTTCGCTTCAATCTATTCAAGTCCTGAAAACGAATTTTATTTATGAAAAAGATACTTTTTGCTCTGTTTTTAGTGTTTTCGACATTGCACATGTCGGCTTATGATTTCCTTCGCCCCGTGAAAGATTCCATTCCCAATGGCTATAATTTTTGGGTTTACACCCCTGTCGATTATTTCTATACACAGGAGCAAACTCCAGTAATCATATTCTTACATGGAGCAAGTCTCTGTGGTCGTAATCTTGACAGGGTACGTCGTTATGGTCCGCTCGATGCAATAGTGAAAGGTCGCGATATCGATGCGCTTACAATTGTGCCACAAAACCCTGGTGGTGCATGGAATCCGAAGAAGGTTATGGACGTGTTCGACTGGGTGAAACGCAACTATCCGTGTGACACAACCCGTGTATATGTACTTGGTATGAGTCTTGGTGGTTATGGCACAATGGATGTTTGTGGCACTTATCCGGATCGCATTGCTGCCGGAATGGCATTATGTGGTGGCACAACATTAAAAGATGTCAGCGGATTGGGGGAACTGCCTTTTTGGATAATACACGGTACAGCTGACCGTGCCGTACCCGTGAAGCAATCGAAGGTTGTCGTAGAAAAACTAAAGAATAGTGGCAACGACACTCGTCTGCTTTACGATTGGTGGCAGGGAGCAAACCATGGAGCACCTGCACGTCTGTTCTATCTGCGAAAGACTTATGAATGGCTATTCTCGCATAGTCTGCTTGACAGAGAACGCCCGGTAAATAGAGACATAAGCATTCGTTACGAAGACTTACGAAGAGTATACAATGACATAAAGCGAGGTGCAAACAATCTTGAAGTGATTGATGGACCAAGTGTTATAAAGTCTGATGGTTCAGAGTATTAAAGTCGATAGTGATATTAAATATAATAGGAGATTATAGCTGATACTGTAATCTCCTATTCTTTTTTACATTATGCCATCTTCGCGAAGCTTTAGCTGCCACTTCCATGCTGAAGCGAGCACTTCGCTGAGGTTTGATTCTGCCTTCCAGCCCAATACCTTGTTTGCTTTTGAACAGTCGCCCCAAATCTTCTCGATATCACCTTCGCGGCGTGGACCGTACTTCCAGTTCAGCTTCACGCCAGTAGCCTTCTCAAATGTCTCTACGATTTCGAGTGTCGAGTTGCCATTGCCTGTGCCGATGTTGAAGTATTCGATTGGTTCAGTCTCCTTATCAAGCACACGAGCCATAGCTGCAACGTGAGCCTTAGCGAGATCTACTACATAAATATAGTCGCGAATGCAAGTGCCGTCAGGAGTATTATAATCGTTGCCAAATATGGTAAGTTCCTTACGGATACCGATAGCTGTCTGAGTTACGAAAGGAATCAGGTTGTTTGGAACACCATTCGGCAATTCGCCGATTTCTGCAGATGGGTGAGCACCTATCGGGTTGAAGTATCTGAGAATGATGCTCTTGATAGCAGCACCACTATGGATATAGTCAGCAATAATCTGCTCGTTTATTTCTTTTGTATTGCCATAAGGCGATGTAGCCTTCTGGTGAGGCGCATCCTCAGTAACGGGAAGGTTCTCAGGCTTCGGCTGACCATATACAGTACAGCTTGAAGAGAAGATGATGCCCTTCACGTTGTGTTTGGGCATAAGTTCGAGTAGATTAACGAGCGACACGATATTGTTGCGATAGTATAGCAAAGGTTTCTGTACGCTTTCACCAACAGCCTTAGAAGCAGCGAAGTGGATGATACCCTGGATGTCCGGATATTTCTCGAATACAGCTTCTGTAGCCGCCTTGTCGCGAAGGTCTACCTGCTCGAATGCAGGGCGAACGCCAGTTATCTTCTCAATGCCGTCAAGAACCTCAATCTTTGAATTGGAGAGGTCGTCAACAATTACTACTTTGTAACCTGCTTCAATGAGCTCTACTGTTGTATGCGAACCGATAAAGCCAGTACCGCCAGTTACCAAAATTGTTTGTTTCATAATACTAAGATAAGTTTTATAGCCTATTAATTATAATATTCGTATAAAAAGCATGTAGAACACTTTATATTACTACAAAATTAATATTATAATTCGTAATGGCAAATAAAACACAGATATTTTTCAGTAATTTGTTTGCGTTGTTAATAAAAAGGTGTATATTTGCAGATGATTGAATGCACATCGTAAAGTGAAACTAACTTCATTTAATTCCAACTGCATTATCAATGAATAATAATCTAAACAAAAGCGAAATGGAAAAAGCAACCGAACAAACAACACAGCAAATTGAACGCTTTCTAAAAAAGATTGCGCAGAAATTCCCTCCACGTGAAGATACTTCAATCGTGACAGATATTCATGTGCGTGTCTCTCAAGGTAGTGGAGAAATGTTGGCGTTTGACGATGATGATAATGAAGTGACACGTTGTGTCGTAGAACAATGGATAAACAATAACGACGAGGACTTTTATAATGGCGTAGAGCAGACCCTCATATCTACATTCTCAGCATTGTCTACCATCGCTGATAGTTTGGGCATACTTAAGCCCTATAGCTTTGTTCTTGAGAATGACGACAAAGACACTATAGCAGAGTTATACATCGCTGACGATGATACTGTGATTATTGGGAAGGATCTTATGGAAGGACTCGACTCCGACTTGAATTTATTCTTAGAAAAGCTTTTAGGATAAATGATAGGGCGAATACATTCTTTTGAGTCGTTTGGTACTGTGGATGGGCCAGGTGTGCGTTTCGTTTCTTTCATGCAGGGATGCCCTTTAAGATGTTTGTTCTGTCACAACCCCGACACATGGGATATTAACAGAAAGTGTCAGTACGAGATGACACCAGAGCAATTGAGAGACGAAGCTTTGAAGTATCGTTCATTCATAAAGAGTGGCGGTATCACTGTGTCTGGTGGTGAGCCACTTATGCAAGCTGAGTTTGTGGCAGAATATTTCCGACTATGCCATGAAGAAGGATTACACACCGCGTTAGATACAAGCGGTGCGATAATTACAGATAAGGTTCTGAGCGTGTTAGACAATACCGATCTCGTATTATTGGATATAAAGACAATGGATGCAGAACTCTATCCACGTCTCACAGGTGTGAACCAGAATAATAACCTTGCCTTCCTGGATATTCTCGAAGAGCGAGGCATCAATACTTGGATTCGACATGTGGTTGTGCCCGAAATCACAGACAACGACAAGTGGTTGCATAAACTTGGTAATCATGTGGCGCATTATAATTGTGTAGAAAAGATAGAGATTTTACCTTACCATACATTAGGCACATATAAATACGAAAAGCTTGGCGAGAAATACAAGTTGATGGACACGCCTGCGTTGTCAGCTCAGAGAGCTAACGAGATACGCAACATGATGTCGCAATATAAGCCATGTCAATAGTATAAACTTCTAACCTATGGAGAAAACATTCGTTATAGACTCCATTTTGTCAATTTGCAAAAGTATCGGCTTTCCATTCACAACAAAGGTGAAGACAGATAAATGGAAGGCTGATGTCGTAGTGGATTGTGCTACTTACAAAATAGCTTTCAATGTGTGCAACTTACCACGTAATGTTGAAGATGTGTACTTAGCAATGCGTCAAGAACGAGTGTGTGGTTGTTGGATGCTATTGCCTTCGTTTAGAAAGATTGTGTTAAGCAAACTTCCTTGTTTTTACATTCAAGATATTCGTGGCGAAGTAAATGTCCTTCTTCACAAGATTAGAGAAGAAGAACATTCGCTTCCGCTCGACGACTTTATTCACTCTATGATTTTAGGCAACATACGTTATACAGAGACAATGAAAGTGAAGTATGTTGAAGTGTGTTTTTATCAGAAGATATGTTGGAAGTGCCATGAAAAGAATCATATATACCTTATTAATAAGTTGATTTCTACAGAAGGTATTGAGATTGAAAGCGGAATAGATAGTTTTTATCCAGAAATAGTTAATGGCGTAAAGCAATATCTTGATGTTAATTCGGACCTAAATATAAAAATGGGGGAGATAAAACCACGTTATAGTAAGTTCCATCATGGTGCTTATATGTCCTTCGGTTGTGCATATTGTGACAGTCTGTTTGGTAGCACTTACATACAAGATGCCTATGATAATCTTGTCTTTTGCGTTAAGACGCTGCCCAAAGCACGAATATTAATCAGTAGAGACCTCGTTGTGCCAGCAAATCGTTGGTATAAAAGAGGCTAAAAGGCTTAAAAATGTTATCGTGCGGCGAACGCAATCTGAATAGACGGCGTCCGCGATCCGATTAGATTGCGTTCGCCATCCGTTCAGATGCCGTCCGCCATCCGCTTTGGTTTTGCTTAAAAACAAAATCCGCGTCGACTGATACGAACATTCGTACCAATCGACGCAGATTACTTATACAATGTTGTTATGCCCAAAAGCATAACCTTTTAGGAAAGCAAGTCGTGAACCGATTCTACCAAACATGCGTATCTGATAATCAATGTCAAGCAAAGCGCATAGAAACCAGCCAACGCATCGTCGAGCATACACCCCCAGCCTCCGTGTATATGTCGGTCTACCCAACGGCAACCAAGCGGCTTGGTGATGTCGATGATACGGAAGAGGACAAATCCAATTGTAGCAAGCGATATTGCTACATATGACGGACCGTCAACGAACAAGGCTGCAAGCGTAGCCACCCATGTGCCGAAATACTCGTCTATAATAACGGTGCGAGGGTCTTCACCCCAATACCGTTCCATCACATTATCTGTCCATACACCTACAAGGAGTGTTGTCAGAACCAGCAGCACTGTGGCAACTGCAAGCCATAAGGGTGAGAGGGTGAAGTAGAGTGCTATCCAGATAAGTAACGCAACGAAACCTCCAAGTGTTCCTGACCCCCAAGGCCAAAAACCAACACCGAATCCGGTTGATATAACGACGTGCAACCAAGGTGCCTCGCCAAGTTGATGATTGTTATTATTGCTCATTTTCTATTCCAAATTATTTTGTTTCAGAGGATGAGTCTTTAAAAGTGACCTTTAGTTTGTCGCCCTCATCAACATCTATTGTAATGGTGCTGCTTAGCTTTTTCTCGTCGTCGAGCAGCAGTTCGCATAGTACATCCTCGATGTATGTTTGTATGGCGCGTTTCAGTGGGCGTGCTCCATACTGCGGACTATAGCCCTTCTGTGCGAGCATCTCCTTGGCTTCTTCACTAATCTCAACCGCATAGCCCATATCGTTTATACGTTTGAACAAACGCGACAACTCGATGTCTACAATCTTACGTATTGCAGTATTGTCAAGTTGGTCGAACGTGATTATCTCGTCGAGACGGTTGAGGAATTCTGGAGCAAACTGATGTGACAGACTTTTCTGTATGACAGAGCGTGCATGTTCCTTTGCTTTCGCGCTTGAAGAACTTATCAGTGAAGCATTGAAACCTATGCCATTTCCGAAGTCAACCAACTGGCGTGTGCCCGTGTTGGATGTCATAATGATGATTGTATTGCGGAAGTCGACCATTCTGCCATTACCATCGGTCATACGTCCTTCGTCAAGCACCTGCAGCAGGAGGTTGAACACGTCGCCGTGCGCTTTTTCCACCTCGTCAAGCAATACAATAGAGTAGGGGTGACGGCGCACTTTCTCCGTTAGCTGTCCACCTTCACCGTAACCAACGTATCCCGGAGGTGCTCCAACGAGTCGTGAGGTGTTGAACTTCTCAGAGTATTCGCTCATATCTATACGTATGAGGGCATCCTTTGTACCAAACATCAGTTCTGCCAATGTCTGTGCCAAATATGTCTTACCTACACCCGTAGATCCAAGGAACATGAACACTCCGATAGGGCGATTTGGATCCTTCAAGCCAAGTCGGTTGCGCTGTATGCTACGAACGATTTTGTCGATGGCATCGTCTTGAGCCACAACAACAGATTTTAGTCTGTTGCCAAGGTTCTTTAGTACACAACCTTCCGATTCGGATATGCGCTGTACAGGTATGCCCGACATTATTGATACAACATTAGCTACATTAGCCTCAGTGATTGTCTCACGATGTCCGTCGTCAGAAGCCACCCACTTGTCGTTGAGTTCTTTCAGTTCGCCTTCAAGTTGTGTCTCACGGTCGCGATAGGTGGCTGCAAGTTCAAAGTTCTGGTCGCCTGCTGCTGCAATCTTCAACTGATGTATGTTGGACAGTTCTTTTTCCTTTTCTATGATTGAAGGAGGTATCTCGGCATGTTGCAAATGTACTTTTGCTCCGACCTCGTCCATTGCATCAATGGCCTTATCGGGGAATGCACACTCAGAAACATATCTGCTTGTAAGTTTTACACATGCCTCCAGTGCTTCGTCGGTATAACGAACATGGTGGTAGTCTTCATAGCGCTCCTTTATATTCTTCAGAATGTCAAGCGTTTCTGCTTCGGTGGATGGTTCTATCATGACACGCTGGAAACGGCGCTCAAGTGCTCCGTCTTTCTCAATAGAGTTGCGATACTCATCAAGAGTTGTTGCACCGATGCACTGAACCAATCCACGGGCAAGTGCAGGCTTCATTATATTGGCAGCATCCATTGAGCCTGGTGTACTACCAGCACCTATTATGGTATGTATCTCGTCAATGAATACGATTATGTCTGGGTTCTGCTCCAACTCATGCAATAGGGCTTGGATGCGCTCCTCAAACTGACCACGATATTTAGTGCCAGCAACTATAGCGGTCATATCAAGCCTAAAAATGCGCTTGTTGAACAACAGAGGCGAAGTGCGACGGCGAGCGATAAGCTGCGCAAGTCCTTCAGCAATAGCACTCTTGCCTACGCCTGGTTCGCCGATAAGAATAGGGTTGTTCTTCTTTCGGCGACACAGAATTTCGGTGACACGCTGTATCTCCTTGTCGCGTCCGATAACAAGGTCAAGTTTACCTTGTGCTGCTGCAAGGGTAAGGTCGGTGGAGAACTTGTCAAGTACGGGTGTCTTATCTGTTCCGCCACCCATCGGTTTGCTTGTAGTATCAGAAGTGGAATTTTTACTCTTCCCGTTATTACGAGAAGCAAAATTGTCCTGCGACATTAAGTTGTCATCATCTTCGGACAATCCAACGCCATTCTTTATGTTTGAATTTGTTTGCATAAGAAAATTCATAGCTTTCTCGTAAGTTAAACCATTCTCTAAAAGTACATTCTTTGCACCACTTGCCATTTTGTCATGCAAAATAGCAAGAATTATGTGCTCCACGTCTACCTCCTTTGAATGTTGAAGTCGGGCTTCAAGTATTGATAGTTTGAGAATATTATTAGCATGTTCATCGAGTGAGATGCTACCATTGTTTGGCTCTGCCATTGTTGTGTTGTCAGCCTGAGCATTCTGCTCAAGTTGCAATTTTACTTTTTCAACATCAATATTAGCACCCATGAGAAGTGCTTTCAATGGGCTATGTTTGTCTCTCAACATACCAAGCACAATATGTTCGGGACGTATTACGCCAGAAGATAGCCTTATTGCTTCCTCTCTGCTGAAAGATAGGTTTTCAGAAACTCTTAGTGAAAACGAATTTGTCATTTATATTATCCTTGATAAATTATGTTCATTAATATTACTTTATGCCTTATATGTAGGCAATATTGTATATGCAAAATACATGCCATTAATTATCGGTACTGCGTTCTAACTCTCGTTCTATATATTTTAATCGGTCTGTATCATTATAACGACGGAAGTAAGCCAAGGCTTCAACAAAATACTCTTGAGCGATTTCGATGTCGCCTAAGCATCTATAGCAAATGCCTATACGAAAAAGCGAATCGCCTTTCTCGTTGTTGTAACAAAGCAATGTGTGCTTCTCGTAAAATGGAACTGCGTCGATATATTTGTTCAGGCGAAAATAGCTATCAGCGACACTATAATAATATACAGCCAATTCGTGCGGGGCAAAGGCTTTGAGCTTAGAAAGAATAGGTTCTAAAGCCTCAATAGCACGTTCGTATTCGCCATCATAATAACAACATACTCCCATGTATGCTTGAAAGCGAGGGTTAAGCTTGTATTTCTTATCAAGTTTAGAGAACCATATCAGTGCCTCATGATACTTGCCGCTTTGGAAGTATTCAACAGCTCTTGAAAGTTTTTCAGCATCTGTATAATCTGATGTATTCTCTAAAATAGCGGCATATGCGCCACTATGTCTGTGAGCAATACATGGGAGAGAGATGAAACATACCAATAAAAAAAACGTGATTCTTTTTGATATATTCATGTTATGAGTTATTCTGTATAGAAATCAATCAGTTCGTTGATTGCTTTTTGACAAGCAGCACAGAAGTTGGGATTGGCATTGCTTCGCATACGACAATCGAACGAAGGTCGATATACACCTTTTAGGCTATAACCTGCACCTTCATACACACCGATAGAATGTGTATTAACAATCTTTTTTTTGTTATTTGTCTTTTTGCCCAAGTCTGTTGGGGTAGGGATAGGAGTTGTTGGTGCAATAAGGCTTTCCCATTTATCATGGAAATTAACGAGTGTGGTGATATTCTTTTCCCAAGGCTCTACGTCATGTGGATACATCGGTATGGCTTCTTGCTCGTAAGCATATTCGTCTGCCAATCCAGCGAAGCTATGACCGAACTCATGTACAACGACCTGCTTGTAAAGTGGATGGTGCGTCATGCTAAGGTTGTAAGAATTCAGTATGCCACCGCCTCCGTATTCCGAAGTGTTTACCAGCACAATGATGTGTTCGTATGGAGTTCCGGCAAGCACATCGTGTAAATTCTTCTGATTGAGGGTTGTTAGATAGCGATTGGAGTAGAATGTGTCAAAATGACTGCCTAAAACCGTCTTCTTCCATACTCCTTGCGAAGGTATGCTTGTTCCAGTATCCATTGATACCGACTTTACAGCAATGATATTAAAGCGGTTACGCTTTGTCTTGAATGGTTCATGCTCGAAAAGGGCTTCTGTTGCAATGCGAGCATCCTCTAAGAATATAGGCATTTCCTCTGCTGTATATCCTTCGGCAACGTATGCGATATGAATACATTTTGTAGTATCCTCAGCTGTCTGTAGTGTGGTGTAAGGCGTTACATAGCTAAAGCCTGTATGACGAATTAAAATGTCATTCGGGTCTACAATATGTGTCATAGATGTGACTATTTCGTGACGATTATTGCGTAAATCGACAGTTACATCTACAATGTCTTTCGGCATTGGTACAAGAAAAACGTTCTCAAACGACTTGCTTATAGTCTTCGCCTCATCGTATGTTAACCATTCTTGGAACAATGTTGAGAAAGAGTTGATGTATATAATTTCCTTTGTGTGATGGTCCCGCACGGTAATCTGTCCATTTCCTTGGACTGGAAGAATATTTAAATTGTTCTTTTTGCCATACCAACGAGGCATTAAGTTGCACTTGTCAAGTGAAATTTGCTGCGATTGAGCGTTTCCGGAGAATATATAATCAATGCGTAATGTACTATCGCAGAAATGTTCATTAAAGTCTACCGACTTGTTTTGTGCCTTGCTTGATGTAATAGTACACATGCAAATCATGAATATCATTAGTCTAAACATGTTCGTCATATTCAATTCATATTGTTTTAAACCTATTTGTCAAAATGTTTCATTAGCTTTACGATGTAATCTCTTGTCCAATCGCTTTCATGAAAACGTTGATTGTCATACTTCAGTAAATCTATGTCCATCGCTATTTTTCCCTCGTCGCGTAAGAACTTTGTGTTGCCACATTGGGTTTCTATCAGCTTTAATATAGAAACAAGTTGTTCGACTCCCTTCTCAGTGGAACCATAAACAAGGAAGTTGAGAAAATTCTCCTTGCTTGTGATGTCTCCTATTGGTTCGGTAAGCATATCTTCTGAGAATTGTATTTCGTTTATTTCCTCTGTAAGCTTTTCTTTCACGAGTTTCGCGTTCTGCTCGTAGTTAAAATTTGTGCCTACTGATAATATTATTTTGTGCATATTATAAGCGTCTTCTAAATTCTGCGCAGACAATAGATGTGGCTATTGCTACATTCAAACTGTCTGCCGTCTCACGACCTTTAGGATAATTCGGTATGCGCAAAGCGCGATTTATAAGTTGGCGAATGGCTGGCGAAATGCCTTTTCCTTCATTTCCCATTACAATCAAACCGGTGTCAGAAAGCTCCTGTTCGTAGAGGTTTTCGCCTTCAAGAAGGGTTCCATATATGGGGAAGTTGGCAGGGAGTGAATTGAACAACTCTGAAAGATACATATATGCTACATTCACACGCGCTATGCTACCCATTGTTGCCTGGACAACTTTGGGGTTGTAAACATCTGCGGTGTCGCGGCTGCAGATTATATTTTCAATGCCAAACCAATCGGCAATACGAATAATAGTTCCAAGATTGCCAGGATCCTGCACTCCATCAAGCGCAATAGTTAGTTTGCTTGTAAGCATGGTTGTATCAACAGGAGTCTTGAGTTTCTTAAAAACGCCTAATACTTGTTGCGGATGACATAAGAAGCTTGCTTTAGCGAGCTCTTCGGTAGTAACTTCGACAATCTCACAATTTGCAGATGCAGACACTTTCTTGCCATCACCATTGAGCCATTCGGATGTTGCAACGAGTAATGTCAAATTGGACGGATGGCTTGCAAAAATGTCACCAACAACCTTTGGACCTTCGGCAACAAAGACACCTTCTACGTCACGAGATTTCTTTGTATTAAGCGAATGTAAATATTTAATTTTATTTTTACTTAACATCTTCTTAATTAAAACTATCAAAATACGTTATGAATTCTATCTTTGAGTAAAAGACCTTGCAAAGGTAGTAATATTTATCGTTTTTTTTGTACCTTTGCAAGGTTTTTCAAGCATATTGTGTATTAATTAAGTACTATTAATAAAGATGTTGTCTAAGGTAAAGTATAAGTTCGTTTTACTAACATTTGGGATGGTGTGTGTATTGGCCCTTATCTCGTCATGTTCATCAACGAAATTTATTACTGAAGACAATTGTCTTTTGAAAAGTTGCGCAATTAATTGTGAGGACCAGTCTTTCAATACAAAATCACTCGAATCATATTACGCGCAACGTCCAAACTCTAAATGGTTTTCTCTGATGAAACTTCCGTTGGGAATATATAATATGTCTGGACGTGATTCAACAAAGTGGATAAACCGTACATTAAGAAGAATAGGAGAGGAACCTGTTGTTTTTGACTCAGTAAAAACAAAAAAGTCTTGCGATAATATGATTTCTGCAATGAAATCAATGGGCTACTTAAAAGCCAATGCATCTTATACAGTTGCGAAAAAAAATAAAAGAGCAATAGTTAACTATGAAGTAAATCCGGGTACATTATATTTTATAGATTCTGTCAAGTATGTGATTGAAGATGAGACACTTTTACCTTTATTAGAATCAAAAGCAATAAAAGGAAAAATGTTAAAGAAAGGTTTGCCATTTTCAACATCAAATCTTGATGCTGAACGCAAGCGCATCGCCCAATACCTTCTTAATAGTGGCTATTATAAGTTCAATAAGGATTTCATACACTATGTGGTTGATACAATAGGGAAAAGCAATAGGGTAGACGTGGAACTTCACCTTATAAAGTATCGAAGTTCTAACAATAGTCCAGAAACACCACATAAACACTATAGTATAAATAATATTTATTTTCGCTCTGGAGATGGCAAGAAATTGCCATTGCGCAGTCGTGTACTTATTAATAATGTAGCAATAACCTCAAATTCGCAGTTTTGCTCAGAAGATGTTCAAAATACTTACAATAATTTTGCACGTCTTCAGGCCGTGCGTTTCACAAATATTCACTTCGAAGAATTACCCGATACAAACTTGTTGGATTGTAATATACAAATTAGTACAAGAAAACCCAACTCTATATCATTTCAACCAGAAGGAACAAATACAGCCGGTGATTTTGGTGCAGCAGCTTCGTTAACATACACTAATAACAATCTGTTTCGAGGAAGTGAAACGTTCAGTGTGCAGTTGCGCGGTGCCTATGAAGCAATCAAGGGACTCGAAGGCTATCAAAATGAAAATTATATAGAGTATAATGTTGAAACCAAACTGGCTTTTCCACGCATTATTGCGCCATTTCTTTCAGATGGATTTCGTAAAAGAAATCGCATGAAATCAGAGCTGTTATTTAGCTATAATCTACAGAATAGACCCGAATTTCATCGGCGCGTCCTTACTGCAGCATGGCGATACCATTGGAGTATGAGCAAAAAGAAATCATCATTCAGATACGATTTCTTAGACATCAACTATGTATACATGCCTTGGATATCTGCAACATTTAAGAAGGAGTATCTCGATGACGTTTCAAATAGAAATGCTATACTTCGGTATAATTACGAGGATATATTCATTCTACGTACTGGTTTGAATTACTCGTTTAGTGATTCAAAGAATGCATTGAGATCAAACATAGAGGTTGGTGGCAACTTACTATATGCCATCTCAAATTTGTTTGGAGAAAAACGTAATGCTCAAAACCAATATACGCTTTTCAAAATTGCTTATGCACAGTATGTTAAAGGCGATTTCGATTATACTCGTCTTGTAAAAATCGATACAAAGAATACACTTGCATTACATTTTGGTCTTGGTATTGCGTATCCATATGGAAATAGTACTATTCTTCCATTTGAAAAACGCTACTTCTCTGGAGGTGCAAATTCTGTAAGAGGTTGGAATGTTCGAGCTCTTGGCCCTGGAAAATTCAAAGGAAAGGATGGACGTATTGATTTCATTAATCAGACTGGTGATATGAAACTTGATATGAATATGGAATTGCGTACATTTCTATTTTGGAAGTTCAATTGTGCATTCTTTGTAGACGCTGGCAATATATGGACTCTAAAGGATTACAAAGATCAACCTGGAGGTCAATTCAGATTCAACGAGTTCTACAAACAAATCGCAGTTGGATATGGTTTAGGTTTGCGCCTAAATCTCGATTACTTCATTATGCGTATCGACTTCGGTATGAAAGCCGTAAATCCAGCTTATGATACACGCAAAGAACACTTTCCAATAACAAATCCACACTGGAATGATATGACTTTCCATTTTGCTGTTGGTATGCCTTTCTAATCAAAAATGATATATCAACAGCAAAATGAAAACAAAGTCGAAATTAAAGATGAGATGGAGTATTCTTTTGATTAGACGGTAGTTGTCAATTGTAATACAAATAATTAGTTATTTATCATAATGTCCATTATGTTATTTTTTTTTACTTTCCTTTGCATCAGAAAACAAAATAATAACATTTAATTTATCACATTATGGAAGCATTAAACAAATTGAGTTCTTCAGAGTTTTTGGATATTGAGTGTTCACTCTCTCATATTCTTTCACGTTTTCAAAAACATTCTCGCTCTGTAGTTGATACTGATTGGCGTGTTTGTGATGGCGTTGCTTTTTCGCCCGATGAATTTGCAGCACTTACTAAATTACATGATATTTTATCTTCTGAACTTTATGGTTAAAAGTAATATTTCTCGCAATCGCTCAAACGGCACTTTTAAAGTGTCGTTGAGTGGCTTGACAAAAGCGCATCTGCAAGTGCTTACCTCTGTTCTCGGACATCTCGCACCCTTGGATGTTGAAGTACATCACTATAACGGCATTGAGTTGCCATTTCAGCATCTCGAAACGTTTTGCCCTTTGGCAGATGTTAACAAAATGTGTGTGAGTACTCAAAATAAAGTACTTCGTGACATCTCAAAGTGTTTCACTACAGAGCCCGATATGCCCGAACGTGAGCAACTTTTTTCTTTTTTAACATTTAAAAAAATCTCAAAATATGGAAAATAAAACATTGAAACAATTACTTATTGCCATTCTTGTGGCTATCTGTTCAGCCATTGTGGCTTTTTTTTCGTCTTCTTGTGCTGCTGCTCGTTACGATAGCGATAGCTACGGTACTACACGTATTTATACGGTGGATACAACATACATTCAGCATAACGGTACACTATCTATAAAGATTAAATAATATGTGCTTAAGTCCGGTTACCATACAAAGTAACGCACGTTACTACTCGCCTTTCCTCACTTCACGCTTTAACGAAGTGCCGTGCGGTCGTTGTGAAGAGTGCCGTGATGCTCGCAAGAGCACATGGGAGGATAGATTATGCCTTGAGGTTTCCGAGTGGTATAAACAAGGTGGTATTGGTTTAATGCTCACTTTTACTTATAATAATGATTGCTTGCCACATTTTGAACGTGACGGTGTTTCTGTGCCGTGTTTCTCCCCTACTGATATATCGGCTTTTCTAAACCGTGTTAAGGTTCGTTGTTCACGTGAATTCGGTAACGATTTTTATCGCTATTTCGTTTGCTCGGAGTATGGAAAGAATACTAAACGCCCACATTATCATTGTATTTTTTTGATACGTGACGGCTCTAAATACGTTGAGTTTGTTGAAATGTGTCGTACTGCGTGGTGTTGGCTTTATGAGCGTGACAAGAAAGGACATTATAAGCCTGCTTGCCCGCTTGGCTTTATGTTCCCTAAACGTAAGTACGGCAAATATATAGATGACAAAGGACGTAATAGAGACCCTAGATTTAAGTCACAGAAAGCAGGCGCAAAGTACTTATGTAAGTACGTTTGTAAAGACTTGGCGTATTTCGATATTCCTGTAGTAAATGAGTTTTACAAAGATTATCCCGAGTTTAAAAATTACTGCCCTCGCTCTTGGAAATCTAATAATTTAGGCTTTATTGCCGTTGAAAAAGCATTGAATAATGCAGATGATGCAGCTATACATAAATTGTTGCGTTTTGGTGTTTGGTCTCCATTGCAGCAGAAGTATGTAAAGCTTTGGGATACTGCCATTAATCGCCTTATGTACGTTAATGAGCATGTCGACCTCTATAGTATCAAGACACGTAAAAAGGTATATGAGCGTTTCCTTTCTCCCTTTGGTTGTGATTTCCTTTGGTATTCCTTCAAAATGCGTGTAGAGCGTACTATGCAGAAGATGTACGAGCGTGCGTTATTCCTCCGTGATAATAAGGAGTTATCTAAAATGTATCACTTTGATTTGAAAAACTTGTTTGTTTTGTCTGACTTCAAAAAGCAAGCTTTATGGCATTGTCTTCTAAAGCAGTTTGATGTGTCGCAGCTTGGTATCTTTGCCCATTCTGTCGGTTATGACATGGACGAGTTTTTTAATATCGAAGCTTGGCGAGATGTTTATTTACTGAAGCATGATAATGCCAATTTGTCTGCTTATGTTCTTAATACTCCGTTGTTTCCCGACATTCCTGTTACTCTTTTAGATAGTTCTATTTTTTTGCCTTATATTAAGTTTGAAGATACCTATAAAAAATTGTCTATTTGCCTTGCTCGTATGAACTTGGCAGAGTATAAAAGACGAGGTGAACAAATTGAACGTGTAAAGCGCAAAAATGGCATTTATGGCTATGATGAAAAATTATGTTAACCCTTTAAAGTATTAAATTATGGCTTTTAGAAATTGTAAATTTTCTTATTCTTGCCCTCCACCGCAAGAAGTTTTTGATGAGTGTTTCACTACTACCATTGTTGATGGTGTAGAAGTACCTAACGTCGTTTCTGTTCCTAATTCGGAGTTTACTAAAGACTTGCCCGATTTATCGGAATACAAGTTATCTGACCTTATAGACGCAGGCGTGCCCCTTAGTCCTGTTAGTTCAAAGGTTCTTGGCTCTGTTGAGGATAAGTTAAATAATTTCTTGGATGATGTTATAAATAATGTAGATACTGATAATAATGTAGATACTGATAAAAATGTAGATACTGATAAAAATGTAGATATTTATAAAACAGATAATTAATAACCCTTTAAATTTTTAAATATGTCTTTAGGTAATATTAAACTTGGTACTGCTTTCGGTAAAAGCTATACCCATAATATGGATTTTGACAATAATACGACAATGGATTTTGGCACTGTTCAGCCGTTGTTGTGTCAGTATCTTTTTCCCCGTTCTGATGTTAAGGTTAATTATCGTCAGTTAATTCGTCTTGCACCTATGCCTACTCCGAGTTTTGCTCGTTTGTTTGCAAAAAATTATGCTCGTTTTGTGCCTATCTCTGATGTTGTGCCTTATCATGAGGCGTTTTTGTCTAAAAAACCTTATTATTCAGATAATAAGTCTTTCATTCCTCGTAAGATGCCTTATACTTCTAATCGTGTGTTGATGTGGAAAATTTTATACAAGTCACATTGGACAATTTATTATAAAGACCCTAAAACTTTTGAGTATTTGCAAGGTGCTCCAGGTTCTGATGCTTGGAACAATATTGTAGTTGATTTGCTCCGTTCTTTTCATCGTTACGCAATGGGTTCTTCTGAGCCTACTGTTAACACTGCCCGTCTTCAATCATCGCAGTATGTTTATAATTCTTATGCCGTGACGTTTGAGAGTTCAGATTACATTGTACCTATATATACCTCCTCCGTTGTTCCAAATGCAAAACCCGATGGCTTTATTTGTTTTAAGTTTTCGGATGCAATGAAACGTTTGCGTAAGCAATTAATTGGTCTTGGATATAGCCTTACTTTTGATGATAATACGTCTGTGTCGCTTGTGCCGATGTTGGCTTATTACAAAGCTTATTTTGATACGTTCGGTTTAACACGTGTTCGTGCTTTTGAAAGTACAGATTGCTATGCCCTTATACGTAAAATTTCCGATTATGAGTACGCTTACGATTTGTCGCTTATTAATAACGTAGAGTTGAAGTACTCCCCAAAAAATACTGCTGCTTATTTTGACGATTTTGTATATGAATTTTCTAATTTATTTTTTACTGATAGTAACAACTTTTTAGCTGCCCATCGTGATAGAGCCAATAACGATGTTATTACTCCTATTAATAGTAAATCTATGTTTTTGGAGGCTAACGGTAACGGTCTAAATGTTTTAAACCCTACCTATGCCGACCGTATGCAAGTAACTGCGGTTACTCGTTCTTTAGGTTCTGAGTTTACAGGCGGTTTTACTCAGTTGACACTTGATGTGTTAAAACGTATTACTCGTTTTGTTGCGAAAGATAGTGCTATCGGTTTCCGTATCAGTGATTGGGTGCGTGTGCATTATGGTGCAGACGTTGTTAATACTTTGTTTGAGGAGTCTAATTTTGTTAGCTCTTCTACTACGCCTATAGATATTTCAGACGTATTTAGTACCTCTGAAACTGCCAATATTGGAAATGTCAATAAAGGTGATTATTTGGGAGCGTATGCAGGAAAAGGAATAGGTTTTAATAAGAACGGTTTTAGTTTTCATGCTCGTTGTCATGGATATTTGTTTATGTTCTCTTGTATTGTTCCGCAAATTCGTGATTTTGTAGGATGTGACCCGACGCTTTATGCTATTGACACTGATACTGTACCCGTGCCCGATTTCGATGCGCTTGGAATGGAGTTAACACCACGTGGCGCAGTTGTTGGTGATAATTTTATCTCTTCTTTTAATGAGTTTACCGATAAGTCATTTGGTTTTGTTCCTCGTTATAGTGGCTTTAAGGTTAAAAAGGACGTTGTAAATGGCGATATGTATTGCGGTTATTATAAGCGTGATTTGCAACCGTACTATTTAAACCGTATTCCGTATAATAATTATATGACACCTAGTCGTCAACTTCGTGTGCATATGTCTCCTAATGCTTCTACCGCTTGGCAAGTTCTTGACGGTAACACAAGCGTTGGTAACTTTAACCGCTTGTTCTACGATGAGGGCAACCCTTTTACAGACTACGATAACCCCGATAACTTCATCGTGCAAACGGTTTTTGATTTCAAGGTTAAAAACTTCTTGAAACCTATTAGTGAGTCTTACGAAACGTTTGACGATAGCAATGACAACAACACTACTAATGTGTCTGCTAACTAATGTTTAACTATGGGTGCATAAAATTTTATGCACCCTTTAAAACTTTTATATTATGGGTTTTTTAAGTTCTATAGGTTCAAATATTCAATCCCTTGCTAATGGTGCTTTGTCCTCTCTTATCGGTGGTAAAATAAGCAGCGGTATTAGTAAGGATATGATGCGTTATCAAGATAAGTTGAACGATCAAAACGCCTTGGACGCTTATAACCGCCAACGTGCTTTAATGGGTGACGCTGCATTACTTCAAAAACAAGGAATGTTAAAAGCCGGATATAACACCGCTTTCGGTTCTAATGGTTCTGTAATGTCTGTTGGCTCTCAATCTGCTTCTAATGTTGGTTTAGGTTCTGCCGAGTCTAAAATGCCTAATAGTTTTCAGACGTTGTTAGATGCTAAAAATGTTGAGTCTAATGCTAAGGTTGCCGATTCTAATTCAAATTTATTGGATAGTAAAAAAGTAGCGCAGGATATAGACAACGATTATAAGGTAGCTAGTTACGTTGCAGATTTAAGTAATAAAGCTGCAGACACCCGAGATAAGAATGCTAAGGCACGTTCTAACGAGCTTGCAAATATGCTTCTTTCTAAGTATGGCGACCGTCTTAAAGCTGCCGAAACTGGTAAGGCAGAGAGTGACGAAGCTGCTGCAGCTGACAATGCTGCACTTGCTTCTATTAATCGTCAGATTGCTCAATCTACACGCCCCGATAAAGAAGCTTTGGCGCATGAACTTGTTGAAAATGAGAAGAAAAAAGGAAGACTTTTTGATGCTCAAGTTGTTACAGAAAACGGCAAAGTTCTCGTACAGAAAAGCGAGATTGCTAAAAATTACGCTGACGCAGAGAATACACGTGAAGATACTAAAGGCAAAGTTATTGATAATGAAGTTAAGGCAGCGACAAAAGCCGATACTATTGCCACTCTTAAAAGTCAACGTGTTAAAGCTTGGTATGATGCGCAGCCTAAACGTGTTATTGATATTTTGTTGTCTTCGCAGGAGTGTCGTAATGCTATTGCAGCGTTGCAGAATGGTCGTGAGTTGTCTTTTAGCGAATTCCGTGCTCTTGCTGCCGTTCTTGGTTATGAGAATGCAGGTGCTTTAGCTAATTCTTTATTAAGTTTATTTACTAAAGGTAAAAAAGGCAAAGTTGCTCCTGCTCCTACTCCTTATAATAATAATCGCTATACTTTTACAAATACTACACAATAAATTTTTAAATTTTCGTTTGTATTATATGAACAAATATTTAAAAGTTATTTTAGCGGTATTTCTTTCTTTGTGTTGTATCGCTTTATTTTGGGCTCTTTTCGGTCCTGTAGTATGTTTATTTTTATTTTGTACTCTTTAGAATTGTTCCGAGGAAAACCAAACCTCGGGACTTTTTTTGTGTCCTTTATCTGCGTAGCGAGCCTGTCGAGCGGTGCAGCCAAAAATTCCCTCTACGCCTTGCACTATTGTGCTCGGACGCAGTCCGAAACGTGAGCAAAGCGAGGTCGAACAAGCGGAGCGCGATGGTTAGCCCAACCCAAAAACAACGCCGTTTAGCTTGACGGCGCGAGCCACTTGCCTTAATATTGTCAATTGGTACACGGTTCTTCCGTGTGTTTCCAACCTCTATGTAAAAAGAGGTGCACAACGTATGAAATTCTAATACCTTTCCGTTTGTGCATTGTGTTTCCCTTGATATAAATCAAGTAATCATAATATTTTGTAAAAATATTTAGTATAATGTCCATTATAACTTATTTGTATTAATACCCAAGAATGTCAATTTGTAACAACCACAATGATAGTTTTTCAATAATATTTTGTACTTTTGAAATCAATATCAAGAGCCTTGATAGTTGGTATAAATTAATCAAAAATGCAATACAATCGTAAGGTAATACATATAGATATGGATTGTTTTTATGCAGCAGTTGAATGTCTTGACAATCCTGCGCTTTTGGGTGTGCCTGTTATTGTTGGGCACGACTCAGAACGAGGTGTTGTGTCTACAGCCAGTTATGAAGCGCGTCGTTATGGTGTACATTCTGCACAATCCATACGTATGGCTAAGCGGTTGTGTTCAGATCTGCATATTGTAGAACCGCATTTTGAGCGTTACAAGGAAATCTCAGATGCAATTCATAAAATTTTTCAGAGGTATACTGATCTGATTGAACCAATCTCACTTGACGAAGCATTTCTTGATGTCACAGAGAATAAGAAAAATATAGAACTTGCAATTGATATAGCTAAGGAAATAAAGTTCGCAATTTGTAAAGAAATTGGGCTTACGGCTTCTGCCGGTGTTTCATATTGCAAATTACTCGCAAAAATAGCATCTGATTATAATAAGCCAGATGGACTTTGTGTTATACATCCAGACAATGCGATAACGTTTCTTGACAAATTGAAGGTTGAAGACTTGTGGCTTGTTGGTCATAAGACTGCCCTTGAGCTACATTCGCTTGGTATCTTTACAGTCAAACAATTGCGTGGTCAATCGCTTACTACTTTAACACGTCTTTTTGGGAAGCGTGGACAACAATTCTATAACTATGCTCGTGGCATAGATGATAGTCCGATAGAAGTTCGTAATGTGAGAAAATCAATGAGTTGTGAAAATACTTTTATGCAAGATCTTTCAATACGTTCTAATGTCATTATTGAGTTATATCATATAACTATTGAACTTGTTAATCGTTTGTCTGAAAGCGGTTTTGTAGGACACACACTTACACTAAAAGTAAAGTATGCTGATTTCACGCAAGTCACGAGAAGTGTAACCCACACTACCCCACTCTTGACGAAACATGAGATACTGCCATTAGCAAAAAAACTTCTTGCTAAAATTGAATTTAATGCCTTACACCCAATAAGGTTAATGGGACTTGGTGTAAGTAGTGGAGATGAAAAGTCAAAAGAAGAAAAGGAACCAAAAATACACTATGAAGAACCAATGCTTCCTTTTACTTAATAACAATAGAAAAAGGGCAACCCAATATCACTATTGGATTGCCCTAACACATATTATTATATTGCTAAATTAGCAAACCTTGTGCGAACCGTCGCTAATAACAACGTCGATAACCTTAGGCTCCTTGCCATATTTTGCAGAGTACTTTGCCTTAGCATCAGCGATGAACTGATCGTAAAGCTCTTCCTTAACGAGGTTGATTGTACAACCACCGAATCCACCACCCATGATGCGGCTACCGGTTACGCCGTTCTCCTTAGCGATGTCATTGAGGAAGTCGAGCTCTTCGCATGAAACCTCATACTCCTTGCTCAGACCCTCGTGTGTTTCGTACATTTTCTTGCCTACAGTCTCGTAGTCGCCTGCATTAAGAGCATCACAAACAGCAAGAACACGGTCTTTTTCGCCGAGTACGAAGTGAGCGCGCTTGTAGTCTTCCTCACCTACTTCAGCCTTAACCTCCTCAAGCTGTTCCCATGTGCAGTCGCGCAGAGTCTCGAAGTGAGCCTCCGGATGCTTAGCAGCGATATGCTTAACAACATTCTCGCAAGAGTTGCGGCGGTCGTTGTAAGGAGAGCCGGCAAGCTCATGCTTCACGCAAGAGTTGAGGAGCACCAGTTTGTAGCCAACAGGCTTGAAGGGGAAATATTCGAACTCGCGGCTGCGGCAATCGAGACGCATGAGGCAACCCTCCTTACCGAATACACTTGCAAACTGGTCCATGATACCGCAGTTTACACCACAGTAGTTGTGCTCTGTAGCCTGACCTGCGAGAGCCATATCCCACTTACTTACCTTGTTATCGCCGAAGAGGTCGTTGATAGCAAAAGCGAAGCAGCTCTCGAGAGCAGCAGAAGAAGACATACCAGCACCGAGAGGAACGTCACCAGCAAACGCTGTATTGAAGCCCTTCACGTCAACACCGAGTTTACGCATCTCCTGAACAACGCCATAGATGTAGCGTGCCCAGCTTGCGCGTGGTCCTTGAGGATCATCAACTTTGAACTCTACACGATCCTTGAGGTCGATTGAGTAACACATAACAGTGTTTGTGCCATTCGGGCGAAGCTCTGCCATAATACCCTTGTCCACTGCACCAGGGAATACGAAACCTCCGTTATAGTCGGTGTGCTCACCAATGAGATTGATACGACCTGGTGACTGATAAATATTTCCTGTCTTACCGTCGAAGTGCTTAATGAAGCGACTTCTTACAAATTCGATATCCATAATTAATAAGGTTTTAGTTATAAATGTTTTATTAGTGTAAAAAGGCTTGCCCACAAGAGCAAGCCCTTATATATTCAATATGATTATTCTACAGGAATGTCTGTATTGACATTCTTTGAGCCCCAAAGAGCGTAGTAGAAAATGTATGCAGCAGCAAGAAGTACTACTACGAAACTTGTCATGTAGTCATGCGTGAAGTCAATAACAAAGCCCTGAATACCAATCATAACTGCGAAGCCTGCAACCATCATCATGAAAGCGCCTGAAGCCTTTGCTGTGTATTTGCCAAGACCTTCGGTAGCAAGGTTGAAGATACCACCCCACATCACAGATGCACAGAAACCAACGAGCATAATTGCAAAGATACCAACAGGTATCTCACCCCATTTCAGGCTGAGTGTTGTGTAGTCAATACCTGGGAAACTAATAGTCTGTTCAACGGGGAGCATGATACCCAATGCAACAAGTACCATTGCAACGAAGCTAACGGTAGCAATCATTGTCTTAGCAGAAACCTTGCCACCAATCATACCGCCTACGAAACGTCCGATCAGCATGAAGATAAAGTAAACAGCACTAAGAGTACCAACGTAACCTGCATCCATAGCAAGACCAGGGTTTACTGCATCCTTAGCTGAAGTAAGGTAAGCAAGGATGTATGTTGGAGGACAAACCTCCACAGCACCATAGATTGCAATTGCAAGCATACCAAGCTTGAAGTGACGGAACGAGAAGCAGCTATATTTGTCGTCTGCCAATGCGTCTGCCTTAGGCTGTTCTGGCTCCTGAATCTTTGTGAAGAAAATAACAACGAGTGCGAAAACAAAAATTGCAAGTGCAATCATCAACGCTGGAATTGCAGCTGAAACCTTAGCAGTACTTGCATCGCCAATAAGTGCACCCATAAGGATGTAAACACAAACGGCTGCAGCCGAATTAAATACGCCACCAATCTGAACCAATTGGTTACCAGTGTTGCCACCACCACCAAGAAGGTTGAGCATTGGGTTTACAACGGTGTTGAGCATACACATGCAAAGACCAGAAATGAAAGCACCAATAAGGTAAACAACGAAGCCCATAGAGCCACTGAGCCACTGGATAAGAAGTCCAACAATACCTACAATAAGAGCGAGGAGGGCTGTCTTCTTGTAGCCAAACTTCTGAATAAGAAGACCTGCTGGAATACCCATAAGGAAGTAAGCGCCAAAGTTGCCATAGTTGCCTACCTGTGCAAGGGTATCAGATACACTAAAGTTGTTTTTCAGAATGACAGCCATTGGTGAGCAAAGGTTGGTCACAAAGGCAATCATAGCAAAGAGGAAAATCATTGCAATGATAGCAACGAAGTTACCTTTTTTTGTTGTGGAATTTCCCATTGTTTTGTTTGTTGTTTTAGTTATTTTTTTTATTGATTAGTACATTCAACAAAGTTGCGGAGGGGTGATTCCTCCGCATTATTTTATGCAGTGTAGCGGAGGCGTGCAACCTCCGCTACATAGTTTGTCTATTTTTCTACTCCGAACTTATACACTGTCTTCTGTGTATACTGTTCACCAGGATTCAAAACCACTGATGGGAAGTAAGGATGGTTCGGTGAATCAGGGAAGTGCTGTGCTTCAAAGCAGATAGCACTGCGGCGTGGGAATGTAGCACCGTTCTGCCCCTTATATCCGTCAGCCCAGTTGTCGCTGTAAACCTGAACACCTGGCTCTGTGGTATACACCTCCATTGTTCTGCCACTTACCGGCTCCTTGATACGTGCTGCAAAGCTGAGTTCGCCCTCTTCCTTCTTGTTGAGCACGAAGCAATGGTCATAGCCTGCACCGTTCTTGATTTGTTCGTGGTCGGCATCAATGTCCTGACCTACAGTCTTCGGCGTACGGAAGTCGAACGGTGTACCCTTTACGAAACGTACCTCACCGGTTGGGATAGAAGTCTCGTCAATCGGCAGATAGTAGTCTGCATTGATCTCGCATTCCAGATTTTCGATAGAAGGAGTCGGGTTAGCAATGCCTGCGAGTGAGAAGAATCCATGACTTGTTAGGTTTACAACAGTCTTCTTATTTGTTGTAGCCATATATTCAATAACAAGTTCGTTGTCGTCAGTGAACGAGTATTCAACTGTTACTTTCATCTCGCCCGAGAAACCTTCTTCACCATAAGGACTTACGTACTTCAGTACGAGTGTGTGCTCGTTCATCTGAAGTGCTTCCCATACTTTTGCGTTGAAGCCTTTCAAACCACCATGTAAACAGTTTGGACCGTTGTTAATAGGCAACTGATATTCCTTGCCATGAAGCTGAAAACGTCCCTTGCAGATACGATTGCCATAACGTCCTACAAGTGTAGACAAATAAGGTTCGGGAGAATTTATAACGTCTTGAATGTTGTCATGGCCCTGAATTACATTAGCTCTATTGCCATTCTTATCTGGAACCATAATTGCAACGAGTGCACCACCATAATTAGTAATAGCAACCTCATTGCCTTGATTGTTTTTCAAGATATAAAGGTCGGTCTCTTTACCGCCTACTGTAGTCTGAAAATCGCTTCTCTTCAGACCGCAGATATTTTCTGTTTCGGTTGTGTTAATCATAAATTAAGTTTTTTAGTTACTTATATAGTATGCAAAGTAACCAAAAAAAAATGTAACATACAAAAGAAAGCACCAAAATTACTTGGTGCTTTCCGTTAAAAACAATTAATTGTTATTTTCTAAATATGTGAGAAGGTCAGCAACCACATAACTGCTACCTCCGATGAAGATAAAATCTTCAATCGTAGCGTCCTTGCAAGCGGCTTTATACGCTGCTTCAACACTACTATAGCATGTGCCGTGAAGACCACACTCCTCTCCTATCTTCTGTATTTCATCCTCTGTAATGGCTCGATGTGTTGTTGCTTTGCAGAAATAGTAGACTGCATCTTTCGGTAGCATAGCCATAACATGAGTTACGTCTTTGTCGTCCACCATTCCGAAAACAATACGCTTTGTCTTGCCCTTCTGTCTAACAATCTGTTTACAAAGGTAGTTCCAACCAGCTACGTTATGTCCCGTATCACAAATGGTGAGCGGAGTTTTGCACAATGTCTGCCAGCGACCAAGAAGTCCAGTTGACTCACATACATTAGCAAAACCTACAGTAACGCAATCGGTATTTTTAAGAATTCCAAACTTGCGTAATTGGTTGACAGCGTTGAGTACTGTATTGGTGTTCTTCTGTTGGTAATCGCCACATAATTCGCCTTTAATAATGCCGTATGTCTTTGTTTTATAACGCATAACGTCATTTTCTTCAAGCGAATATTCAAACACCTCTTTGCTGTATTCTGCGAAGACAATGGGGGCATTTACTGCTTTCGCCTTAGCTTCAAACACCTCGCGTGTCTCATCACAGCACTCCCCTATCACAACTGGCACATTAGGCTTTATGATGCCAGCCTTCTCTGCGGCTATCTTTGCCAGGGTGTTGCCAAGAAACTGAGTGTGGTCGAAACTGATATTTGTTATGACAGATAGAAGCGGCGTGATGATATTGGTGCAATCGAGCCTACCTCCCAAGCCAACTTCAATGACTGCAATATCAACCTTTTTCTCTGCGAAATATTTGAAAGCAAGTGCGGTTGTGAGTTCAAAGAAAGACGGATGTAGTGGTTCAAAGAAGTCGCGCTCTTGCTCAACAAAGTCTACAACATATTGCTCATCAATGCACTTGCCGTTTATACGGATACGTTCGCGAAAATCTACAAGATGCGGAGAAGTGTAAAGTCCGACTTTGTAGCCAGCCGACTGAAGTATAGCTGCCAAGGTATGCGAGCAAGAACCTTTTCCGTTAGTTCCTGCCACGTGTATGGTCTTGAACTTGCGATGAGGATGGTCGAAATGGCGATCAAGCTCCTCCGTATTGAACAAGCTCTCCTTATAAGCAGAAGCCCCCACCTTTTCAAAGACGGGGGTCGAATTAAATAGATATTCTATCGTTTCCTGATAATTCATTTCTGTGAGGTCAACTCGTTGGTTATTAGTTGAAATAATTCTTGAAGCGTTCGAAGATAGACTTCTTTGTCTCCTTATCGCCCTTGAAGTTATCGCTTCCTACGAACGACTCAACAGCCTTCTTCTCATCTTTCGACAGGGCTTTCGGAACATATACGCTGATGTTTACAACGAGATCGCCTGTGCCCGTGCCATAACCTTGAACAGAAGGCAGACCCTTGCCGCGCAAACGGAGCGTCTTACCAGGTTGTGTGCCCGGTTCAATCTTTATCTTAACCTTTGAGCCGTCGATAGTAGGTATCTCTACGTTGCCTCCAAGTACTGCTGTAGGGAAGTCGAGCAACAAATTGTAAATCACGTCGTTGCCATCGCGTACAAATGTGTCATTAGGCTCCTCTGAGATGTACACCTGAATGTCGCCATTGATGCCATTATGCTGTCCGGCACTACCCTTGCCCGGAACGTTTACTACCATTCCTTCTGCTACACCTGCTGGTATCTTGATTTCGACAACCTCTTCACCTTTTACAATGCCCGTGCCGCCACATTCCTTGCACTTATTCTTTATGACAGTACCTTCACCATGACAAGTAGGACACTCCGACTGGGTTTGCATCATGCCAAGCATAGTGCGGACGGTGCGAGTAACAACACCGCTACCGTGACAAGTAGGACATGTTTCGCTTGCACTACCATTCTCAGCACCCGAACCATTACAATGTGTACATGTAACGTCCTTCTTCACCTTGAACTTCTTTGTAGTTCCAGTAGCAATCTCCTGCAGAGAGAGTGTCACCTTTATGCGCAAATCGGCACCGCGGTACTGTGGTTTCTGACGTTGACCGCCACCACCGAATCCGCCAAAACCACCGAATCCACCACCATGTCCGCCGAACACATCGCCGAACATAGAGAAGATATCGTCCATAGAGAAACCACCTGCGCCACCGAATCCGCCGCCACCGAATCCGCCACCAGGAGCATCAAAGCCGAACTGGTCGTATTGCTGGCGTTTCTGAGGATCGTGAAGTACGTCGTAAGCTTCAGCAGCTTCCTTGAACTTCTCCTCAGCCTCTGTATTGCCTGGGTTACGGTCGGGGTGATATTTGATAGCTATCTTTCGATATGCCTTCTTGATTTCGTCGTCTGTGGCGGTCTTGCTGACGCCAAGCACTTCATAATAGTCTCTCTTTGCCATTATATATTAATGTATAAGTGGTTTAATTACTGTCCTACTGCTACCTTCGCGTGACGAATAACCTTATCATTGAGCTGATAGCCCGTCTGAACGCAGTCGATAACTTTACCTTTTTTGTCATCGCCCATACCCGGAACCATTGCAACGGCTTCGTGAAAGTCGACATCGAAGTCCTTTCCTTCTGTCTCAATTTTTCTTACGCCGAGCGATTCGAGTGTCTTGTTAAACTTATTGAAAATAATCTGTACGCCTTCCTTGATAGCATTTACGTCTTCTGTTTTGTCAGCAATGGCGCGTTCGAAGTCGTCAAGAATCGGCAGGAAAGCACAAACAGCCTTCTCACTACCATTGAGCAGAAGCTCCGCCTTTTCCTTGAGTGTACGCTTGCGATAGTTGTCAAATTCTGCAACTGCACGCAGATACTTGTCTTTGTACTGCTCTACTTCTTTCTTGGCTGCTTCAAGCTGCTCCTCTACTGTGAGTTCTGTTGTCTTCTCTTCTGCCGAATTGTCAGTGTTTGCAGATGTGTCTTCTGTATTGTCATCAGAAATCACATTGTTTTCAACGTTCTCATCATTGATTTCGATGTTATTCCCTGTATTTTCGTTATTTTTCATATTATATTAAACTTTAGTATTTATATGTTATTTAGCAAATACCTTGCCAATTTGTGTTTCACGAAAAAAATAGAGACAACATAGACATAAATTGTATATGCTGTCTCTATTGCTATGTCGTTTAAACTATTTAATGTTAATCGAATTAACCTTTTGCGTACATTTTAGCTTTCAGCTCCTTTATCTCCTCGTTGTAAATGTAATCATCGTAATCCATGAGTTTATCGATAGTGCCGTTTGGCGTAAGCTCTATGATACGATTTGCTACAGTCTGAATAAACTCGTGGTCATGGCTTGAGAACAAAATGTTGCCTTTGAAACCAACGAGGTTGTTATTAAACGCCTGAATGCTCTCGAGGTCGAGGTGGTTGGTTGGCGTGTCAAGGATCAGACAGTTAGCATTCTTTAGCTGCATACGTGCAATCATACAACGCATACGCTCGCCTCCAGAGAGTACGTTCACCTTCTTCAGTACCTCTTCGCCAGAGAAGAGCATGCGTCCGAGGAAGCCCTTCATTACGACTTCGTTACCCGGACCATACTGCGAGAGCCAGTCGACAAGGTTCTTGTCGTTTTGGAAGAATTCTGTATTGTCGAGTGGCAAGTAGGCTGTTGTGATTGTCACGCCCCACTTGAATGTTCCTGCTGTAGCTTCACGATTGCCATTAATTATCTCGAAGAGCGCAGTCATTGCCTTTGGGTTATGGCTGAGGAACACAACCTTCTCTCCCTTTTCTATGTTGAAGCTTACGTTGTCAAAGAGTACTGTACCGTCATCATCAACTGCCTTCAAGCCCTCAACTTCAAGAATCTGGTTGCCTGGTTCGCGCTCCATCTGGAAGATAATGCCTGGGTACTTGCGGCTTGATGGACGAATTTCCTCGACATTGAGCTTCTCAAGCATCTTCTTACGCGATGTTGTCTGCTTACTCTTTGCTACGTTTGCAGAGAAACGACGAATGAACTCCTCAAGTTCCTTGCGCTTCTCCTCTGCCTTCTGGCGTTGGTTCTGTGCCTGACGCAGAGCGAGCTGTGACGACTCGTACCAGAAAGAATAGTTGCCGGCAAACACTGTAACCTTTCCGAAGTCGATATCCACGGTCTGTGTGCTGACTGCATCAAGGAAGTGGCGGTCGTGGCTTACAACGAGCACCGTTTGCTCAACATTGCTCAAATACTCCTCAAGCCACTGTACGGTGTCGAGGTCCAAGTCGTTGGTAGGCTCGTCAAGCAAGAGGTTGTCCGGATTGCCGAAGAGAGCCTTTGCAAGCATCACGCGCACTTTCTCGTTGTTTGACAGTTCGCTCATCTGCTTTTCGTGCAGCGATTCGGGTATACCGAGGTTAGAGAGCATCTGTGCAGCATTGCTTTCTGCCTCCCAACCTTCCATCTCTGCAAATTTCAACTCAAGGTCGGCAGCACGTACACCATCCTCCTCAGTCATCTCTGCCTTGCTGTAGAGTTCCTCACGCTCCTTCATGTTCTTCCAGAGAGGTTCGTGACCCATGAGCACGGTATCAAGTACGCGGTATGCGTCGAACTTAAAGTGGTCCTGTTCGAGCACAGAGAGACGCTCACCAGGACCGAGTTCTACAGAACCCTTGTTTGGCTCCAAATCGCCACTGATAGCGCGAAGTAATGTAGACTTACCAGCACCATTTGCGCCGATAACTCCGTAAATATTGCCTGGAGTAAACTTCAGATTTACGTCCTTGTAGAGAACTCTCTTACCAAATTGAATAGCGAGATTGCTAACTGTTATCATATTGCCTTTTCTTCTTTATATTGTTTCGAGGTGCAAAGTTACACATTATTTTCTGGATGGGCAAATTTTATGGTTAGCATATCTAAACTATAGTTTGGCAGTAAAAAAGGATAATTGTAGTACTCCCCATGTAGTACTGGAGTAATCTCAATGTAGTACTGGAGTAATCTCGCTACTATACTGCAGTAATTTCACTACCAGTACTGCAGTAATCCCTATGCCAGTACTGGAACTATCTTTATGTAGCACTAAAAAAAGACCTTGCCAACACTGATTGACAAGGTCTTTTATGATGTTTAATGATTTAAATCATACTCAAGAAGTATTCGTGTACGCGTGTATCATCGTTCAGTTCGGGGTGAAACGATGTAACAAGCTGCTTACCTTGGCGTGCAGCAACGATGTGTCCATCTACCTCTGCCAAAATTTCAGTATCCCCCTTAACCTTGCGGATATATGGTGCACGGATGAATGTCATAGGTATGTCCTCGCCTACTCTCTTCATTGGTGCTACGGTATAGAAGCTACCGAGCTGACGACCGTAGGCGTTACGGAGAACTTCCGTGTCCATAGTAGCGAGTCGGGTTGCAGGCTCGCCTTCAATCTGCTTTGAGAGTAGAATGAGTCCGGCACATGTTCCAAAGACGGGAAGTCCGCCGCTGATGGCGTTACGGATAGGTTCGAGCAAGTGTAGGTCGCTAAGCAACTTTGCTTGCACGGTACTTTCGCCTCCCGGGATTATCAGTCCATCCTTCGGCTGCTCCCAATCTGCCAGTTGTCTTATTTGGAAAGTTTCAACTCCAAGGCGCTGAAGCATTTGTTCGTGCTCCGCGAATGCGCCTTGAAGTGCCAATACTGCAATTCTCATTACTTGCCACGCTCAGCCATGAGCACTTCAATCTCGTGCTCGTTGATACCTACCATAGCTTCACCGAGGTCTTCAGAAAGCTCAGCAAGCTTCTTGGCATCGTTATAGTTAGTTACGGCCTGCACGATAGCAGCAGCACGCTTCTCAGGGTTACCGCTCTTGAAGATGCCAGAACCCACGAATACGCCCTCTGCTCCGAGCTGCATCATAAGAGCGGCATCAGCAGGAGTTGCAACGCCACCAGCAGCAAAGTTTACAACTGGCAATTTGCCGTTTTCGTGTACATACTTAACCAACTCATAAGGAACCTGCAACTGCTTAGCAGCCTCGAAGAGTTCGTCCTCAGCCATTGACTTGAGACGACGCATCTCGCTCTGCATCATACGCATATGGCGTACTGCCTGAACAACATCACCTGTGCCAGGTTCACCCTTTGTACGAATCATTGTGGCACCTTCTGCAATACGACGAAGAGCTTCGCCAAGATTTTTTGCTCCGCACACAAAAGGAACGGTAAACTTTGTCTTGTCGATGTGGTAAACATCGTCTGCTGGAGAGAGAACCTCACTCTCATCAATATAGTCGATAGCAATAGCCTGAAGTATCTGAGCCTCTGCGAAATGACCAATGCGACATTTTGCCATTACAGGAATAGAAACGGCTTCCTGAATGCCCTTAATCATTTTGGGGTCGCTCATACGTGAAACGCCACCTGCTGCACGAATATCAGCTGGAATACGCTCAAGCGCCATTACAGCACATGCACCTGCAGCCTCTGCGATGCGAGCCTGCTCTGGGGTAGTAACGTCCATAATAACACCGCCCTTAAGCATCTGAGCCAAGTTGCGGTTCAATGTTTGTCTGTTTTCTGTCATAATGTTATTAAGTAAAATGTATTTAGATTATTTTAAATCTTATTCTGAAAGAGTGCTTCATTTCGTCCCAATTTGTGCCGAGCATCACAAATTTACCTATCTGTGAAGTTGAACGCACGTGTTTGCCAATGCACGGACAAGCGTCATAGTCGCCAATTCGCACAATACGCAAATTCTCTGAGGCATCCTCTGGCAAACGATCAATACTTATATCGTCTGGAATATGATTACGATCTACCACCTCATACTTTACGGGGAGGTCTTCCTCAATGAGTTCATTCATGCGCACTTCAATCTCTTTCTCTTCCTTGCGCGAAGGTTTGTGGTCGAGGATGAAACTGATTTTGCTTTTCTTGCGTTCAATGTGCGCATTACGCGAGCGCTCGCATCCGAACATTCTCACCATTGTTTGGTTGAGTAGATGTTCTGCCGTGTGTGCAGGTGGGTACTCTTCCTTGTTGTGTGCGTTGAAAATCTCTTCTGTCTCCATACTCAATTGCATTTTAAGTATTACACATTTATACGCATCCACGTCCACGTTGACGGATGTAGTAGAACCGAAGTGTACTGCCACGTTTGTACCAGAGAGCAAATCTGTAGCCACAACATCCTTGCGCGGAATATGAAGGAAAGTGAAAGCGTGGTCGGGTATGTTTACCGTTAGCGATGCCTTCGCTCCGTCGAAGTTAGCAACAACAAACAACAATTCGTTGTTGGCTTTTCGCAAGAAAGCGTATTGACGTTCGGCAATATGTTCGTTGACGTACATCAAATCGAAGAAGTCGCCCTCACTTACAGCCTTCTCTGCATTAGCTATGTTGAGCACTTCAGAGTAAAGACGTGAGAGTTCACACTCTTCATCGGTTGACTCTTTAGACACAAAAGCACGATACAGAGACGGAACAGTCCAATAATCGAATATAGTTGTTCTGCCGTCGCAACCGCTGAATCCTTCTTCGTCCATACCACGCTCGCCATACTCCTGACCTGCATATACCATGAACGGATTCTTGCGCATAAGCACATTTGCAACAAGAGCTGGGTAAGCACGGAATGCATCGCCAGCGAAGTAGTTACTTGCAATGCGCTGCTCGTCGTGGTTCTCAAGGAAGTAAAGCATATGTTCGTTGATATCGTCCACCCACTGCCATGCTGTGGTGATTTTAGAAGTTGGACAACCATCGCAGATTACGCTACGCATCGTGTCGTACATGCCCACCTTATCATATAGATAGTCGAAGCCTGCAGCCACGTAGTGACGATAATCCATAGGGTTATATACCTCTGCGATAAACAATATGCCAGGGTTGATGGCTTTCACCTTAGCGATAGCCCAACTCCAAAACGCAGTTGGCACCATCTCTGCCATATCGCATCGAAATCCGTCTACTCCTCTTGCTGCCCAAAACAATAGAATGTCAAGCATCTTCTGCCATGTGTTTGGCACCGGCGAGAAATGCTCTGAGCGTCCTCCGGCATCACAATAGTCAACACCGTAATTGAGTTTTATGGTTTCATACCAATCGTTCTTGCCGGGATATGCATCGAAGTGATCATTACCTGTTGCCTTTGCAGGGTATTCGGTGTAAGGTTCGGATTCTCCTGCGTAGAGGTCTATACTTGGGGAGAACTGCTGTCCTACATTATAATAGAAGTTGTTATCAGAGCTAAATCCCATCGACTGGTTGTCTGTCGCTCCAAGGTCAACGATTCCTTCTGGTTTTACAACCGAGTGATATTGACGAGCAACATGGTTAGGCACGAAGTCGATGATTACTTTCATGTTTGCCTTGTGAGTACGCTCTACGAGTGCGTCGAATTCCGCACTACGCTCATTCACATCTTCTGCAAGGTCGGGGTCTACATCATAATAGTCGGTTATAGCGTATGGCGAGCCTGCTCTACCCTTCACTACAGCAGGGTGTTGTCGAGGGATACCGAACGAAGAATAGTCTGTCATAGAAGCATGGCGAATGATTCCCGTGTACCATACATGGGTGATACCTTTCGCACGAATCTGCTGGAGTACTTCGTCGGAGAAGAAGTTCATCTTTCCACAACCGTTCTCGGCAATCGTACCATTCTGCTTGCACACATTGGTACGATTGCCGAACAATCGTGTAAAAATCTGGTATATTATGATTTTCTGCTGAGCCATGTCAATTAGATGATACCGTGGGCAGCCACGGTCTTATCAATACGACCAATCATTCCCTGAAGAGCCTTACCTGGGCCACACTCTGTGAAGTCGTTTGCTCCTGCCTTAATCATATTCTGTACGCTTGCAGTCCAACGTACACTGCTTGTGAGCTGAGCAATGAGGTTTGCCTGAATCTCAGTAGGGTCGGTGTGTGGCTGTGCGTCCACATTCTGGTATACGGGACACTTCGGCTCAGAGAATGTTGTTGCCTTGATTGCCTTTTCAAGCTCTTCCTTTGCTGGTTGCATCAGCGGAGAGTGGAATGCTCCGCCAACCTTCAACGGCAGAGCGCGCTTAGCACCTGCAGCCTTCAGTTTCTCGCAGGCAGCGTTGATTGCATCAACATTACCGCTGATAACGAGCTGACCAGGGCAGTTATAGTTGGCTGCAACAACGATGTTACCATCGGTGCTAACCTCTGCACAAATCTCCTCTATTTTCTCGTCTGGCAAACCGATAACAGCAGCCATTGTACCAGGGGCTGCCTCACAAGCCTTCTGCATTGCAATGGCACGTGCAGAAACCAGTTTCACGCCATCCTCAAAACTCAATGCGCCTGCTGCAACAAGTGCAGAAAGTTCACCAAGCGAATGACCAGCTACCATTGTCGGTGCGAATTCGTCACCAAGACAAAGAGCAGAAATAACGCTATGAAGGAATACTGCAGGTTGTGTAACCTTTGTTTGAGTAAGCTCTTCGTCTGTACCCTCAAACATAATATCAGTGATGCGGAAGCCCAGGATTTCATTAGCTTTCTCAAAAAGTTCCTTTGCTTTCTCGTTACTATCGTACAGGTCTTTGCCCATACCTACAAACTGTGATCCTTGTCCAGGAAATACAAATGCTTTCATTCAAATTCTTTTATTTAATATTAATATACTCTTAATAACACACAAAAACCTTCATTCCAAGCAAACTTGATAGTTAAGGTTTGCGCATATTTTATGCAAAGATACAAAAAATGTAACAATCGCTATCGATATTTGATTAATTGTTGCTAAAAAATACTAACTTTGCAGTTGTAAGGCTTTGATGATACCCCATCATCAAGTCAACACCACTTACAAATTAGCATTAAACACTCTACATTTAAATATATGAATATATATAAATTGCGGCACGCTATACTGACACTTCTAATATTTACATTGTCAATTGCACATCTGTCCGCTCAGATTAAATGGAATTCTGCGTATCAAGCATATATCGATCAATATAAAGACCTTGCCATTGAGCAAATGCTGAAATATAACATTCCAGCAAGTATTACTCTGTCGCAAGGTTTATTGGAAAGTGGAGCTGGAAAGAGCTGGCTCACCAAATCGTCAAACAATCATTTCGGAATCAAATGTCATGGTTGGACTGGTCGTCGTGTGTTTCACGATGATGATGCACGCGGAGAGTGCTTTAGAGCTTACGATAATCCCCGACAGAGTTTTGAAGACCATAGCCGTTTTCTTGCTACACAATCACGCTACGCACGCCTGTTTTCTTATTCGCGAACCGATTACAAGAGTTGGGCACGTGGACTGAAGCAGTGTGGTTATGCAACAAATCCTCAGTATGCTTCAAAACTGATACAGATAATTGAGCTCTATCAGTTGAACAAGTTTGACAAAGCTACGAGGTTTGATCAGTTTATGGTTAAACATTCAACGGAGGATGGCTTAGCTCCCGATGGCACATTCCACGTTATAAAAGCATACAACCACAACTATTATATAATAGCCCGTAAAGGCGATACGTTCAAATCGCTTTCAAAAGAACTATGTATTGGTAAACGAAGACTCGCAAAATACAACGAACGTTATTATAAAGACGAGTTAAATCCTGGCGACATTATTTATTTAAAGCGAAAAAGAAAGAAAGCCACAAAGGAATACAAAAATGTGCCACACGTCGTAAAGAACGGCGAAAGCATGTATTCTATAGCTCAAAAGTATGGCATTCGTTTGTCAAGTCTGTATAAGAAGAACGGACTTAGTCCCGACTTTGAGATAAGAGTTGGTGACAGACTTAGAGTTTATTAATGATAGTATCGGTCGTTACGCATACATACATCCATCAACCGATACCAACATCCGCAACGATTGATACGTATATGTGTAACAATCGTTGCGAATGTTTTTTACTCATTTTTCATATGTGTCGATTTCTTCTTCAAACAATTTGTCGAATATATCCATTAATGCATTCTTATCGTTTATAATCTCGCGTATCGCTTTAAGTTTATCTGTGTTTGGCGAGTTCGGTAACCACAGACGTATATATCCATGTGTGGAATACTTATGGTCGAGATGCTCAAAGAAGCGTTTCTTTTGTTCTTCTTTATTGTATTCTGGATAATGACTCAACCCATACTGTATCGTACGACGGAATATGTGCATTGGCTCAAGATCTCTATCGGCTTCGGCTACAATCTTGCCATAAATGCTACGTGGCGCATGTGAGGCTGATGCACGATGGTCTTCCACAGCTTCCTTCATTATACGCAATTGTTCGGGCGAAAACCAACGCTGAAGACGGCGATCTGCCATAAGTATTTTGCCGCTTTGGATGTGGTGTACAGCACGCGGACCCTCAAGTCCAAGGTCGTGATAAGCGGCAATCGTATATGCCATATTGATGTCTGCACCACATTTTAAAGCAAGTTCAAGCGACTGTTTTATTACATGATTGACATGTGACAATCGGTGTGCTTTATCAAAAGAATTATAGCGGGGTAATATATTTTGCTCGACAAACTCCATCAGATCGAGACTTACGTTTCTTCCATTCATGTCTTGAAAACTTTTATTTTAATTGCAAAATTAATCTATTATAGTTAATTTTGCAAGAACATACACAACTAATATCAATAAATAAGATGAACGAATCGAATGTAATAACCAATTCTTTTAAAGCGTGGTTTCTTGCAGCACGCCCGAAAACACTCACGGGGGCTGCTGTACCTGTGATGATAGGCATTGCTGCCGCTATTGCTCAATATGGTGACACAGTACGAGTTGGTGCTGCTGTACTCTGTATGCTCTTTGCTCTCGTGATGCAGATTGATGCCAACTTCATAAATGATTATTTCGACTTTATGAAAGGTACAGACGACGAGAAGCGTCTCGGGCCTAAGCGTGCATGTGCGCAAGGCTGGATTACGGCTGCTGCAATGCGCCTCGGGCTTCTTTACACTACTCTTTTAGCTTGTGCTATCGGTCTTCCACTTATATATTATGGTGGTTGGGAGATGATACTCATAGGTGTAGCTTGCGTCGTATTTTGCTTCCTATACACCATCTCGTTTTCATACATCGGACTTGGTGACGTTCTTGTGCTCGTATTCTTCGGTCTATTACCGGTCTGCATGACGTATTGGCTTGTGTCTCCTCCAACGCCACTTATGTCAATACCTTGGCAGGTGATTACATTGTCCGCAGCTTGTGGTCTGGTTATAGATACACTACTTGTAGTGAACAACTACCGAGACATTGACAACGACAGACGTGCTGGCAAACGCACGCTCATTGTTCGTATTGGCGAGCATGGCGGCTTGACACTCTATGCTATTCTTGGATTTATAAGCACTATTTTGGCGTTAATTGGTATGACATTCCTTAATTGGCAGGATGAGCAATACGCGAAGTTGATTATATTGCTTTATTTGCCATTTCATATTGCGACATTCACGGAGATGCGCCGTATACGAAAAGGTGCAGAACTGAACAAAGTGCTTGGCATGACAGCTCGCAATATGTTGATATATGGCATTCTGGTCACCATTGGATTACTCGTATAAGCACACTCCATTATTCATGTGCATATACTTAATCAATGAGTAGGCAATAAATTCACGTAAATAGCATAAAAAATTTTATAAAAACTTGTAGGATATAACTAAAGTATATACTTTTGCAGCGAAAATTGCGATGGGATAAATATAAACGCCTATCATAACAAGCAAATCAAGTAACAAATAATAAGACTTTAATAATATATGAAACAACAAAAAGCTCTGACACTCAAGACACTAACAAAGAGTAATGTATGGGAAGTTGAAGAAAATGACATCTTCAGAATGTGGGAAACAGCAGAAAAAGAGTCGGATTTCAAAGACAACCGTAATCATTATATGGACGTTATACGTAGTGCCTTTGAAATTGAAGAAATAAAAATAGACAAGCCGGAGGTAATAAAGAAATATGAAGCACGCGACTTTAAGGTCGGAAATATACACTTTGACGACAACGACAACAAAAAATGGGGCATTAAGAAGCGTGCAATCAACCGCATCACAGATCTTACATACGAGAATATACATCATATTTCTGCTGCAAAACTTATTGAAGTTCTTGATCGTAACTTCGGCGGTGGTTGGGATTCATTGTCGCAGAGCATACAGGATATAATAGAGTCTGGTTTCGATATTAGCACGACAACCTTACCTAAAGATCGTCTGCACAAACCTGGTGGTATGTACGATAAAAAAGTTAATGATGGCTATGAGGTTCTCGAAATAACCAAGGGGCTTTGGGTTGAAGCTATTTTTGCAAAGGCAAAACCAAAAGTAGAAAATCACCATAAGCATGATGACGATAACGACTCTATGAACAATGGATTTGGTGACAACTATGACGAAGATTTTGAAGATGAGAATCCAAGTGAAAACTCTTATGATGATGACGACGATGACGACTTCGATGAGGACAAATTAACAGAGGAGAGCTATCGTACTACATTTGAAACAGAAGAAGATCTCAACCTTGAAGCAGAGGACGTAGCGGATGATGACTATTAATAATCTGCTGCTTCAATAAGTATAAGAAACGATAAAAACATAGCTTATTTGCACTAATGCGTAAAATATTGCACATAACTTTTGGCATTGTGCAAATAAGTATGTACCTTTGCACAAACTTTTTATTATTGTGCAAATGATTGAAATACCAAGTTTTAACGAACTTATAGAAAAGAGTATTATCTCTAATTGGGATAAGGATGCTCTTACCGATTTTAAAGGCGCAACTTTACAGTATCATGATGTAGCTCGCAAGATTGAAAAGCTCCACATTATGTTTGAAAGTAGTGGTGTGCAGCGTGGTGACAAAATTGCGCTCTGCGGACGTAATAGCTCCAATTGGGCTGTAGCTTTCCTCGCAACACTTACCTACGGCGCAGTAGCTGTACCTATTCTTCATGAGTTCACAGCCGATCAGATTCACAACATTGTAAACCATAGCGAAGCAAAGTTGCTCTTCGTTGGTGACTATGTTGCTACAATCATTGACCAAACAAAGATGCCCGACCTTGAAGGCATTATCTACATCCCCGACTATTCGCTCGTAGTGTCTCGTACTGATAAGCTTACTTATGCTCGCGAACATCTTAACGCTATGTTCGGTGAGAAATATCCTAAGTTCTTCCGTAAAGAGCACGTACACTATTACAGAGAGCAAAGCCCAGAGGAGTTGGCGCTTATCAATTACACTTCTGGCACTACCGGTTTCTCTAAGGGTGTTATGATTCCGTACCGCGCAATGTGGAGCAACTACGACTTTGCTATGACTGCCGTAGCCAAGCACATTAAGAAGGGCGATAATGTCATCAGTATTCTCCCTATGGCGCACATGTATGGCATGGCGTTCGAATTCCTCTTCGAATTCCTCTTCGGCTGTCACGTGTTCTATCTTACACGCGTTCCTTCTCCGGCTATCATTGCTGCAGCATTCGCAGAAGTAAAACCGGCAATCATCATTGCTGTACCCTTGGTTATCGAGAAGATTATCCGCAAAAAGGTGCTGCCTAAGCTTCAGACCAATCGCATGCGTCTGTTGCTCAACATGCCGTTCGTAAACAAGAAGGTCTTCGAGAAGATTCGCGAGCAGGTAGTAAATGCGTTCGGTGGCAAGTTCTATGAGATTATCGTTGGCGGTGCAGCTTTCAACCAGGAAGTAGAGCAGTTCTTGCAGCGTATTGAATTCCCGTATACTGTTGGTTACGGAGCTACCGAGTGTGCTCCTATTATATGTTATGCAGATTGTCACGACTTTGTTGCAGGTTCGTGCGGCAAGCCCGTTGTACACATGGAGGTTAAGATTGACAGCCCGGATCCGCAGAATGTACCTGGCGAGATTCTTGCTCGTGGTCTTAACGTAATGCTCGGATACTTCAAGAACGAAGAGGCTACAGCGCAGACACTCGACGCAGAGGGTTGGTATCATACCGGCGACCTCGGACTTATGGACGCAGACGGCAATGTATTTATTAAGGGACGCTCAAAGAATATGCTTCTCGGCGCTTCTGGTCAGAATATCTATCCGGAGGAGATTGAGGATAAGCTCAACTCGCTGAATATGGTTAACGAGTGCATTGTCGTTCAACGTGGCGAGAAACTTGTTGGTCTTGTTTATCCCGACTTCGACGAGGCTGCAACAATGCAGCTCAACGACTCTGACCTTGAGAACATCATGGAGGAGAACCGTCAGGAGCTCAACGCTTCACAACCACCCTACTGCCGTCTTGCTGCTATCGAGATTGTGAAAGAGGAGTTTGAGAAGACACCTAAGAAGAGCATCAAGCGCTACTTGTACAAGTAGTGCTAATGCTTGTAAGCAAGGACATTTAGAATAATACTTTATAAGTTTTAAAGCACGCATTCCGTGCTTTTATAAACTAAAAAAAGGATAATTATGAAAGCTGTTTAAATATTACAGCAATCATAATTATCCTTTTTTATTATGCCATTATCGATTATTTCTTTTCAACGGGAACTGCATACCAATCACCGGTTTCTTTTACGAGCTTACGTCCGAAACTTATCGGATAACCTGGACGTGTTACAGACTGGAGCAACTTGCCGTCTTTCTCCTTCTTTACAGCCATGTCGTTGTACTTGACAATGATACGTGTAGCAAGACGCTTCCAGCTGGCAAGCATCTCATCAGCCTTTGTATTGCTGTAGTTGTTCAGGAGTTTCAAAGCTGCAGCCTTGTCTGTCTGATACAAGTCGGCTGCCTGCTTCTCAATCGAAGTCTGATTTGCGAAATAGCTTGTTTCGAGCGAATCGCGAACAGCCTTAAGTTCCGGGAACAACTGCGAATAGCGCGGATAAACCATGTTGCTCACCATGTTGCAAAGCCAGAAAGCGTTGTCAGAACTGAATGTAACAGCATCAGCACCCTTCGTGTTGTAGCATGCAGGCTGAACAGTATTGCCGCAATATACAGGTGTATACGCTACCATGTTTGCATCGTCATTGCCGAACCATAATACGCCACCAATTTCGCGTGGCAACCATGAACGCAACTGCGACACAAATGTGAAAGCAGTCTGCTGCGTAGAGATAGGACGCTCATTGAAATACTGCTTGCCATCAACGGTGAAAGTCAAAGGAGTCGGGCGATAAGGCATCTCATAGATACCACCACCAATGCTTGTTGTGTCGAGTGCAAGAGCTGTACCTTCATAATGGTCGCGCATGCCGTTCTCTACATCAGCCACAGAAAGCTTACGGTTAGGGACAATCCACAAAGGCATGTCCTCTGCATCCTTATCCTTACCTAAAGCCCAAGGCAAGTAGCGGTCGAAGTCGTCAGCATAGTGATTGAAGAAGCTCCAAACACGTGCGTCGCAGAAACGACGACCAGAGAAGTCTGGAAATGCGTATGTATTCTTCCACGAGAACTCAGAATCCTTACCATTGAACCATCCCATCTTACGGGCGTAAGAGATTACGTTCTTTGAGTAAAGCACGTTCTTCTTGTCCTTCATATTGAACTTGCCGATACGGCTTTGGTTGGCATGAGCGCAAATAGCATCATCTGGTATGCGCAGAGCCACCCAAACAACGCCTTTAGAACCAGCACCTGTACCCTGCATCTCCATAATCCAAGCTTCATTTGGGTCGCAGATAGAGAAAGTTTCGCCTTCCGAGTTATAACCATACTTCTCTACAAGAGAAGTCATTACGCTGATTGCCTCACGTGCAGTCTTTGCGCGTTGCAAAGTTACGTAAATAAGCGATCCGTAATCAAGAATTCCGGTTGAATCGACCATTTCCTCACGACCGCCATACGTGGTCTCGCCGATTGAAAGCTGAAACTCGTTGATATTACCTATAACGTTATAAGTAACTGGCGCTTCCTCAATCTCTCCATGATACACGCCAGAATCCCAATCGTAAATCTGGCGCATTGTGCCTTTAGGATGAGTGCCAGCAGGATAATGACAGAGATATCCAAACATGCCGTAATCATCTGCATTATAAGACACTAACACAGAACCATCTACACTCGCCTTCTTACCTACAATAAGGTTAGAGCAAGCGAATGCTCCTTCCGAAGCAAGGAGCATTGCTGCTGAAAGAATTAATGATTTCATAGGCTAAGCTAATTTTATTCGCAAGCCTTGAAGCTCATATCAAGTCCCTTAACCGAGTGGGTAAGAGCGCCAACAGAGATGAAGTCGACACCACACTCTGCATAGTCGCGAATTGTGTCGAATGTGATACCACCACTCGACTCAGTCTCGAACTTACCACCTACAATATCTACAGCCTTCTTTGTATCTGCAACAGAGAAATTGTCGAGCATGATACGATTAATGCCACCGCAGTTCATTGCCTCTGCAAGCTCATCAAAGTTGCGCACCTCAATCTCAATCTTAAGGTCGAGACCCTTCTCCTTGAGATACTCATGGCAACGTGTGATAGCGTTTGTGATGCCACCACAGAAGTCAATATGATTATCCTTCAAGAGAATCATGTCGAACAAACCGATACGATGGTTCATGCCTCCACCAATCTTCACAGCCTGCTTTTCAAGCATACGCAAGCCTGGAGTTGTCTTGCGTGTGTCAAGCACGTGAGTTTTTGTGCCCTTCAGACGTTCAACATATTTGTTTGTCATTGTTGCAATACCACTCATACGCTGCATGATGTTCAGCATGAGACGCTCTGTTTGTAGCAGAGAACGAACCTTAGCAGTAACAACCATCGCAATGTCACCCTTCTTTACCGGTGTGCCATCGTTGATGAGCACTTCCACCTGCATTGTCGGATCGAACTTTGCAAACACACGTTTTGCCAGTTCTACGCCAGCAAGAATACCATCCTCTTTGATAAGAAGATGCGACTTGCCCATTGCGTTCTCTGGAATACAACACAATGTAGTGTGGTCACCATCACCTATGTCTTCTGCAAATGCTAAATCGATAAGTCGATCTTCTAATTCGTTTACGCTTAACATAATCTTTAAAATTTTTAATTTGTTATTATATTAATATATTATTGTCTTTAAAAGCCTGCAAGCCAACAGCTGTTTTCTTAATAATGATTGTTCCGCCAAGCCAGATAGTAAACGCAATCTCTTTTTCGAGGTGGAACACTCTCTTCACAACGCCATCCTCTATCTCCACCACTCCATTTGCTATGGAATTGTCATCACTAACAATGTGATGGGCTGCATATAGATTACTCATTGCTTTAAGGATTATTGCTTTTGTTTAAGCATTAATGGTTTCTTTGATTGCAGAATGAGACTGCTATCATTAGTTGTTTTTAGCGAGTCTACTTTGTTGCCGTTCGATTGCTCTGCACGCTTTGTATGCATACGTATCAACTTGATGTTCGTAATAAGCAACATCTTCAACGTTGTCTTTGATGTCAAGTTTTGGTTCTGCGTATTATTGTGCAAGAAGAAACCTTTTATGCTCTTTATCTTTAAACGCCCCGTATTATTTATCTGCAAATGATAGTGGGTGCTTGACATAAGCGAATTGCTTACCACCTCTACCGAATCGTTGCTATATGTTACCGCAAGTAATGCAACACCGTCTCGCATTCCATCTTGATAGATAAACTTCGTGTCGAAATCGAGGAATATTCTATCGCCTTCATGGTAGGAAGTATCAGCTTTTATCTCGAATGTCTTACGATTAAAGGCTAAGTATGGTGATAGAATAACGATTGGTGACGACTGCCACACGTTCGTTGTGTCTGAGTTGTTTATAATCTCATCACCTATGCCCAGCTGCGAACCAGCATATATAGCCGATTCGTTATTGAGTCGCTCCGCCACTTTATCGTATACATCTTCAAGCAACTTTGTGTGACGAGTATAGTAAACTAAAGACGAATCAAAGTCAGCCTGACTAACCCTGTGTTTCTTCAGAATATATGTTTGATAAGCGCGCATAGCTATAGTGTCGCCTGTTGTATTAACGCTTTGAATACCCTCAGCAATGTGGTAATCGTATATGATATCAGCCATTTTGTTGGGCTGAAGATACTTGCGGGGTATTCCTGGTTTGCAGCTGATGATGCCCAATACGGACATTATAACAATGGCACAATATATAACTCTTTGCATTATGTATATATATATTATTTGTTAGAAAACAAAACTTCCAACTGTTTTCTATAGAATAGTAACAAAGTAACTACACCAACGCTGATACATGCATCAGCGAAGTTGAATACGGGGGAGAAGAATACATATTCAGAACCTCCGACATAAGGCATCCACTCTGGCCATGTGGTCTGAATGATTGGGAAGTAGAACATATCTACAACTTTACCATGAAGGAATGTAGAATATCCCTCACCAAACGGAACAAACTGCGAGACTGTAAATGGTGTTGAAGCATCGAATATCAAGCCATAAAACAGACAGTCGATTAAGTTGCCAGCAGCACCTGCAAGCACCATCGCAATTAATACGATGTATCCGATAGGTGCCTCATTTTTCTTGATTATCTTAGCAAGATAGTAACCTATAAATCCTATAGCAAAGAGACGGAAGAGACTGAGTACGAGTTTGTTTATGAATTTCATTCCATAAGCCATTCCGTTGTTTTCTATGAATTCGATATAGAACCAATCTGTCACTCGCTTAGCCTCGCCGAGTGTCATATTGGTCTTCACTTCAATTTTTATTATTTGGTCGATAAGCAGTATAGCTATAACAATAGCTATTGCTATCCATGCTTTAAATGTTTTGTTGTTCCGTATCATTGATTATTAAAAATATGGGAGTGTACCAAGTCCTTGCATACGTTATTATATATACAGTCTTGATACACTCACAATTAGTAGCGACTACTACTTTTTACGTGCATTCTTTGATGCGACACTAAGTGTAGCATGGGGTACAACGCGAAGACGTTCCTTTGGAATGAGTTCGCCTGTCATACGGTCAATACCATAAGTCTTATTCTCCACACGCACCAAAGCTGCTTCCAGTCCCATAATGAACTTTTGCTGACGATTAGCCATCTGTGCAATCTCTTCTTTTGATTGCGATGCACTACCCTCTTCGAGAGCTTTGTATGTAGGAGATGTATCTTCTATGCCATTGCCATCTGTATTACGCAGCTGCTCCATCATCGAATTAAAATCGCGACGAGCAAGGCGCAACTTTTCGTTAATTATCTCGCGGAACTCTTCAAGTTCCTCGTCCGAGTAACGTGTCTTTTCTGCCATGATTGATAGGGTTTAGTAAGATTGAAAATGTAGTTATTTAAAAGTAAAGTGAGGGCGTGCTTGTGCAACACGCCCTCATGTGTTGATTATCATTAGTTCTTAACGATTTTTACGTTCAGCTTGAAATCGTCGATTTCAACCTCTACGCCGTCGTTTTCAGCTACGTTAATATTAAGAGCAAGAACCTGCGACTTTATGTAATCAGCGTAACCTGCGATAGCGTTTTCTATGCACTCGTTAGGCGAAACTGTTACATGAATACGGTCTGTAATCTCAAGACCCGACTCCTTGCGGATATTCTGAATGCGTGAGATAAGCTCGCGAGCCATACCCTCGTTGCGGAGTTCGTCGGTAAGCTCAATCTCAAGAGCAACTGTCAGGTTGCCCTCGTTGCTTACGAGCCAGCCTGGGATATCCTCAGAGATAATCTCTACGTCAGCCACCTCGACGGTTACGTCCTGACCCTCTACGTTCACAACGATGCTGCCGTTGTTCTCGAAGAGTGCAATCTGCTCCTGGTCGAAAGCAGAAACAGCTGCTGCGATGCCCTTCATGAGCTTGCCGAACTTCTTACCCATTGTGCGGAAGTTGCACTTCACCTTCTTCACGAGAACGCCGTTGCCCTCAACGAAGCGGAGTTCCTTCACGTTCACCTCGCTCAAAATCAAGTCCTTTACAGCCTCAATGTGGCGGCGCTGCTCCTCGCTTGCTGCCGGAACCATGATAGCCTGCAGCGGCTGACGCACAGCGATGTTCACCTTCTTGCGCAGAGCGTGAATCATGGAAGTGATGGTCTGTGCCATACCCATGCGGCTCTCAAGTTCGCTGTCGATGAGACTCTCATCAGCTACTGGGAACTTAGCTAAGTGAACCGACTCTGTGCCCTCAAGCTCGTTTACGCCGAGGTCGCAGTAGAGCTGATCAGCAAAGAACGGAGCGAACGGAGCGAGCAACTTAGCCACGGTCTTAAGACAAGCATAGAGAGTCTGATAAGCAGCCAACTTGTCCTTAGACATGTCTGTACCCCAGAAACGTTTGCGGTTAAGACGAACGTACCAGTTGCTGAGGTCGTTGTTCACGAAGTCGATGATGAGACGACCGGCGCGTGTCGGGTCGTAGTCCTCCATCTCCTTTGTTACATTCTTCACGAGAGTGTTGAGTACAGAGAGCACCCAGCGGTCAATCTCCGGACGCTCTGCAACCGGAACAAGCTCAGCCTTAGCGTCGAACTCGTCAACGTTGGCATAGCCGCTGAAGAATGAGTAAGTATTATATAATGTGCCGAAGAACTTGCGACGCACCTCGTCAACACCCTTCGGGTCATACTTGAGGTTGTCCCACGGCTCAGAGTTAGTCATCATGTAGAAGCGAACAGCGTCAGCACCGTACTCCTCTATCTGGTCGAACGGATTGACAGCGTTGCCCAAGTGTTTAGACATCTTGTTGCCCTTTGCGTCGAGCACAAGACCTGATGATATTACGTTCTTGAACGCAACCGAGTCGAACACCATTGTAGCGATAGCGTGCAATGTGAAGAACCAGCCACGTGTTTGGTCAACGCCCTCGTTGATGAAGTCAGCTGGGAAGAACTTTGGCGGTATAGCCACGCCTTCGTAGTTGCTGTTCACAAGTGCCTTGCGATCGTCCTCTGTGCCGCGCGCCATCTCGCCCTCGAACGGATAGTGGAGCTGTGCGTAAGGCATAGAACCGGAGTCGAACCAAACGTCGATGAGGTCGCTCTCGCGGTGCATAGGCTGACCCTCGTCGTTCACGAGCACGATATTGTCTACATACGGACGGTGGAGGTCTACGCGGTCGTAGTTCTCCTTAGAGTAGTCGCCCGGTACGAAGCCGTTGTCCTTAAGCGGGTTAGACGTCATAACGCCGGCAGCCACAGCCTTCTCGATTTCTGCATAAAGCTCTGCGAGCGAACCGATGCACTTCTCGCCGCGCTTGTCGTCGCGCCAGATAGGAAGCGGTGTACCCCAGAAGCGTGAACGCGAAAGGTTCCAGTCGTTGAGGTTCTCGAGCCAGTTGCCGAAGCGGCCCGAACCGGTTGATTCCGGCTGCCAGTTGATAGTCTTATTGAGTTCAACCATGCGCTCCTTGCAAGCTGTGTCCTTGATGAACCAGCTGTCGAGCGGATAGTAGAGAATCGGCTTGTCGGTACGCCAGCAATGCGGATAGTTGTGTATGTGCTTCTCTGTGCGGAAAGCCTTGCCCTCCTGCTTCAGTTCCATGCAGAGCACCACGTTGAGGTCCTCAGCCTTGTCGGAAGCCACCTTGTCCCAAACGCCGTCGGCGTTGAACTTCGGGTCGTAAGCGTTCTTAACATAGTCGCCTGCGTGATGAGCATAGAGCACCTTGTCAACGCAAGCGTTCAGGAAGTTGTTGTCGAGTTCCTCAATAGCGTAGAACTTACCCTGAAGGTCTACCATCGGGCGTGTCTCGCCCTTCTTATTAATAAGGTAGAGAGCCGGAATATTAGCATCCTTAGCCACCTTGGCATCGTCAGCACCGAATGTCGGAGCGATATGTACGATACCCGTACCGTCGTCTGTAGTAACATAGTCGCCGAGGATTACGCGGAAAGCCTCGCTCTCCATCTCGACGAACTTGTCGCGGCCGTCCTCTGAAGCGAACACCTTGTCGGCATGAGCGACAGCATAGTCGAGAACGAAAGCCGGAGCTTGGTCGTCAACCTTCTCGCACGGCTTAACCCACGGCATGAGCTGAGCGTAGTGCAAGCCCTCGAGCTCAGTACCCTTCATGCGGTCGACGATGCGCCACGGGCAGAGTTTCTTCTCCTTGTCGAACGGCAGCAACTCGCCCTCTGTGCACTCCTGGTCAGCCTTGAGGTACGACTTGACGAGGTTCTCAGCCATAACAAGTGTTGCAGGCTCGCCGCTATAGAGGTTGTATGTCTCAACAGCCACGTAGTCGATCTTCGGACCAACGCAGAGAGCCACGTTTGAAGGCAATGTCCACGGAGTGGTTGTCCAAGCTACGAAGTAAGGCTTACCCCACTTTGTCCACTCTGCCTTCGGATCCTTAATGAGGAACTGAGCGGTTACGGTCAAGTCCTTAACGTCGCGGTAGCAACCAGGCTGATTAAGCTCGTGAGAGCTAAGACCTGTGCCTGCACCCGGAGAGTACGGCTGAATGGTGTAACCCTTAAAGAGCAAGCCCTTGTTGTAGAGCTGCTTCAGAAGCCACCACAGAGTCTCTATGTATTTATTGTCGTATGTGATGTACGGATTGTCGAGGTCTACAAAGTATCCCATCTCCTCAGTAAGCTTGCGCCACTCGGCTGTGAACATCATGACGTTCTCGCGGCACTTGTGGTTGTACTCCTCTGTAGAGATATACTTCTCCGAATCCTTGTTGTCAATATCCTTTTTGGTAATGCCAAGCTCCTTCTCTACGCCAAGCTCAACGGGAAGACCATGGGTATCCCAACCAGCCTTGCGCGGCACCTGAAAACCGTTCATTGTCTTATAGCGGTTGAAGGTATCCTTAATTGCACGAGCAAGCACATGGTGGATGCCCGGATGTCCGTTCGCCGAAGGAGGACCTTCGAAGAAGATAAATTGCGGACAGCCTTCGCGTTCATCGATAGACTTGTGGAAGACATCAAGCTTCATCCACTTGTCTAAAATCTCTTTGTTTGTTTCAACGAGATTGAAACCTTTGTGTTCAACAAATTTGTTCGACATGTTTATATGTGTTTTTATATTTTCTATATTTAAGTTGCAAAGATACGCAAAATCGCGCATATTACGAGCAAAGTATATTGCATTTTAATTAAATGTTTGAAAAAAATATTCCAACTGCAACTATTATCTTACAATATTATTGATGTTCATGGCTCTTAGCGTGATGTTTTAGCAGGTCAACCTAAACTTTTCGGTAGCTCACACTAAACTTTTGAGTTCGTCAACTTGATGTTTTACAACCGTTCACCGTACGCAATCCAATCGGACGGCGTACGCAATCCAATCAGACACCGAACGCAATCCAATCAGGCGGCGAACGCTACGCGATGCCAGGTATTTAGCATTTGCATTGCAAAAAACATGGTTGTAATGCTACAATGCACAATATTTTCAGTAATTTTGCATAGAATAAACAAATCAGTATATATGTCATTAATATTACCGGACGGACTTCCTGCTATAAAGAGTCTGAAAGAAGAAAACATATTTATAGAAAACTGTACTCAAACAGAGAACAGGAGCACACGCAAACTGAGGATAGCTCTTCTCAACATCATGCCGATAAAAGAGACTACAGAAACCGATTTTGCAAGGGTACTCTCCTACTCGCCGCTCAACATAGAATTGACGCTAATGAAGTTGAGAACACACACGCCAAAACATGCTTCACCAGAACACATGGAGCGTTTCTACACCTATTTCGACGAACTAAAAGACGAGAAGTTCGACGGATTTATCGTGACTGGTGCGCCGATTGAGCATCTTGAGTTTGAGGACGTTAGTTACTGGAAGGAGCTTTCGGAGATATTCGTTTGGGCTGATGCCAACGTAAAGAGCACGCTCTACATCTGCTGGGCGGCACAAGCCGGACTATACTATCACTACGGAGTGCAGAAGCACCTGTTGCCTACGAAGAAGTTCGGTATCTTTCGTCAGAAAGTGATGAACCCTACCCTGCCTCTGTTCCGCGGTTTCGACGACACGTTCAATATGCCGCACAGTCGCCATACCGAGGTGCGCGCGGAGGAGATACGCATACACTCGGAATTGGACATCGTAGCCGAGTCGGCGGAGAGTGGAACGAGCATCGTATATGCGCACAACGGCAGACAGATATTCATAACCGGACACATGGAGTATGAGCCGTACACGCTCGACAAGGAGTATCGTCGCGACAAGGACAAGCGCGATGATGTGGATGTGCCGCAGAACTATTATATTGACGACAATCCGGCGAACAAGCCTAACGTGACTTGGCGTGCGCACGCCAATCTGCTGTTCAACAACTGGATAAACTACTATTTGCTATGAGTAACGGATTAAGAAAGATAGAACTCTTGGCACCTGCCAAGAACCTCGAATGCGGCATAGCAGCCGTCGACCATGGTGCTGATGCCGTATATATCGGAGCAGCCCAGTTCGGTGCTCGCCAGACTGCAGGCAACAGCACAGAAGATATAGCAGAACTGACCCGATATGCGCATCAGTTCGGTGCAGCGGTGTACGTCACGGTGAATACTATCGTCTACGAGAAAGAACTGGCTGCCATGGAGCATCTGTTGAAACAGCTCGTAGAGATGGGTGTTGACGCAATACTGGTGCAGGATATGGCTGTGCTCGAAATCTACAAGAAACTGAAGGCAGAATACGTATCTCGCGGCTACCGTATGCCGGCTCTGCACGCTTCTACGCAGACCGACAACCGCTCAGCCGACAAGGTGAAGTGGCTGAAGGAGAACGGCTTCGAGCGTGTGGTCTTGGCTCGTGAGTTGTCGTTAGAGGAGATTACGGATATACACAAGGCGCATCCTGATGTGGAGCTTGAGGCGTTCGTGCATGGAGCGTTGTGCGTGAGCTATTCGGGTGCGTGCTATGCTTCGCAGTATTTCTTCAACCGCAGTGCCAACAGAGGCGAGTGCGCGCAGTTCTGCCGTATGGCGTTCGACCTGAAGGATAGTGACGGCGAGACTCTCATCGAGGATAGCTATCTGCTTTCGCTTAAGGATATGTGCCAGCTCGACCGTCTGGGCGATCTGCTCGAAGCGGGTGCCTGCTCGCTGAAGATTGAAGGCAGACTGAAGGATGCCAACTACGTGAAGAATGTGGTGGCTACATATAGCGAGGCACTAAACGCTTACATCGCAAAGCATACAGGCAAGTATTGCCGTTCGTCGTATGGTCGGTGTACCTACACATTCACTCCTGCTTTGGAGAAGACATTCAACCGCGGATTTACGCACTACTTCTTCAACGGACGACAGAAGGATATCTCGTCGTTCAACACACCGAAGGCTATGGGCGAATATGTGGGGTATGTCAAGGAAATTCGCCGTGGGTCGTTCAATGTGGCAGGTACTGCAATGTTCGCCAACGGCGACGGTCTGTGCTTCTTCAACAGACAGAAGAAGTTGGAAGGTTTCCGCGTAAACCGCGTGGAAAACAACCGCCTCTACCCTCTCACTATGCCTAAGAATCTGGAGCCGGGCATGGCGCTCTATCGCAATAACGACATCGAGTTTGAGCGTGCCATGCAGGGCAAGACAGCTATACGCAAGTTGCAGGTAAGATTCGTCGTGGATGTTGTAGACGGCAAACTTACGTTTACAGCCACGGATGAATGCGGACGCAGCGCAAATGTAGTGCTCAACGAAACTCCAGAAAAGGCTCAGAAGTCGCAGCATGACAATATTGTGAAACAGCTCGAGAAACTCGGCAATACAGTTTGGACTGCTAATGAAATCAGCATCAACAACTCGGCTGATGAATTCTTCATTCCGTCAAGCCGTCTCGCTGCGGTACGCAGAGAATTACTCGAAGCATTGGAGGACACTCCAGTCTCTAACCATACTGATAAGCAAGCGGTTGGTGAGACTGCGACTAATAGCGTAAGCGCAAACAATACAGTTTATGCAGACACAATAAATATCGCAAATGTAGCAAACACAACAGCACAAAACTATTATGAAGCACATGGCGTAAAGAATGCACCAAAGGCTTTCGAGTTGAACTCTGACTACAAGGCAGGTAGCACTACGGCCCCCTCTGCCGTACCTCCGCTTATGACGTGTCGCTACTGCCTGCGTTACGCCTTGGGCTATTGCGTGAAGAATGGTGGCAAACGTCCCACATGGCATGAGCCACTACATCTTGAAGCAAAGAACGGCATACGTGTGCGCCTTGCATTCAATTGTGCAAAATGTCAGATGGAGGTTTACGCAGAATAGTAACAATCTTAATTGAAAAGGAATTAGTTAATGCACAGATTTGTAAAATTCATATCATTACTGATAACAACGATGGCGTTGGTAGGGTGTTACCATTCTAATCCGAATGGTAAAGTTCTGCCTTCGACTGCGTCATCCTCTACGCAGGCACATGAAGTGGCAGGATATAATCTCGACAGTGTAAGCGAGATGCAGAACTTCAACTACGAATTTTACAAGACTCACCACTATGCACAAAACTATAACTTCGTTGTGAGGAAAGACTCCATATATCTGCTCAAGCAACAACCAGAGGAGATGCTGAGCAATATGGAAACCGACTCATTCGCAATAAAGAAGAATTCGCACATCGTGGTGGCTGACATAAAGATACTGAAAGACGACCCAATAGACTCGGTTTGGATTGAAATAGCAAGCGATCAATACGAATTTGGCTGGATACACGAGAGCGAATTACTAAAGTCGGTGGTACCCGACGACCCCATATCACAGTTCATACTGACGTTCTCCGACGTACACCTGCTCATATTCCTCATCATTATCAGTTTGATAGCAGGAGGCTATGTTGTGTATCGCCTGCAACGTCGCAAAGTAAAGGTAGTACATTTCGACGATATCGACTCGTTCTATCCTACCCTGTTGGCAATAACCGTAGCTGCAGCAGCTACGTTCTATTCGAGTATCCAGCTCTTTGCACCCGACACATGGCATTACTTCTACTTCCATCCCACGCTGAACCCATTTGCCTTGTCGCCAATACTCGCTGTGTTCTTGATATCGGTATGGTCAATGATGATAATCCTCATCGCCACCATTGATGATGTCTATCATAAGCTTTCGCCAACAGCAGCCACACTATACCTCTGCCGATTGGCAGCAGTCTGCGCTGCCAACTATATAATATTCAGCATTACCACATTATATTATATAGGATATGTAATATTGGTTGCATATATATATTATGCATTAAGAGTATACGCACGCGACAACTACTTTAAATACGTATGTGGTAATTGTGGAGCAAAACTACATAAAAAGGGAGAATGTCCAAAATGTGGAGCTATGAATTCATAGCTCCACATTTTAGAATAAGAATGTACCACCAAAGGCAAGTATTACGTATCGTAAGAGTTTTCCTACGGCTATTGTCGTAAAAGCGATAGGTATGTTTGCCTTCATTAGTCCAAGCATAATGGTTATGGCACTTCCAAGAATCGGAAGAAATGCAAATATCCCCATGAATGCACCTCTACCACCCATGAAGTGCTCTGCCTTCTTCAGGCTCTCTGCACTAACGTGCAGATATTTTTCAATCCATTCGAGTTTACCTAATCGTCCTACCCCATAGTTGAAGTAAGATCCTAACGCATTGCCAATTGTTGCATATATCACGAGCGGAAGCGGCTCAAGACCTGCTGCTTGCAATGCGAGCATAACAGCCTCACTACTGAATGGGAAAAAACTACCCGCTAAGAACGATGCAACTAACATTCCCCAATATCCCCAGTCAACAAGAAAACTTAAAAGAGTGTCCATACGTTGCCTATTGTTATGCCAAGGGTTATTAATATGATTATGTAGAATGAAACATTTGTAACCTTTGTGTTCGTGAGCGCAATATAATGTGCTATCATTGGAGCAGTATTGACAATCAACAATGTCAAGAGAGGCTCTATCAGATTGGGTTGAAGCGCAATAAACACCATCAAACAAAGATTCATAACCGAGAATATCTCGAACAGCATACGCGTGCGGATTTTGTCCTTATAGTTGTTCAAGCGGAAATGTATCATACCTGTAATGGAAAGCAACGCAACAAAACACAGGGTAAATATCTCTGCACGGCTCACTACTTGCCAGTCGGCTAATGGTCCAAATTCAAGTAAGGCTTCAAAATGTGGTACTATCAGTAAGGTATTACCTGAAAACACTCCGTAGGCAGCGATGAACCAATAGGGCAATATTAGTCCTAAGAGTGAAGCCACAATCATACGCACATTACCTGCCATAATGTTAGTGAATAACAAAACCCATATAATCGGCACAAAATATAAGGTTTGAACAAATATAACACTCATTGTTCCCAATATCGCAAAGGCATAGAAAATTCTGCCAACAGCCCTTCCCTCCTGATAAATACTGAAGAAGAAAATGTAAAAAGCGATGGCAAGAAGAGAAATAATGTTATTCGCAATATCTTCAAAAAGAAAGAACGCCATGGTCATAAGTACAAGATACGAGCATGAAACCATGCGGCTGAATATACGAATCAGGGCGTTCACATTATTCAACTGGAACATTAGGTAACCTGCAAAACCAAGCAAGGCCACCTGCAACCACCTGCCACCGCCAAACATACCTGACAGTGCACACATGGTTAGTACATAAACAGCGGTTGCAGGGAGCGCAATGCGACTCTCTGCAACCTTATTTTGAAATCTTTTAACGTTCAAATCTAATGAGAATTATAAATCCTGACCGATGTCTCTACGGAAATACTTGTCCGTAAACTCTATCTTCTGTGCTTGAGTGAATGAGTTCTGCAAAGCCTCTGACTTGTCCTTGCCATAAGAACTTACGGCAATAACACGTCCACCGTTTGTCACAACCTTGCCGTTTTGCATCTTTGTGCCTGCGTGGAACACTACAGAGTCTTCAACCTTATCAAGACCAGTTATCTCGTAGCCCTTTGCATAAGTCTGCGGATAGCCGCCACTTACAAGCATTACACATACTGCAGCACGCTCATCAAACTCAATGTCGCGCTTATCAAGGTTACCCTCTGCAACACCTTCAAACAAGTCGACGATATCGCTCTTCAGACGCAACATTACGGTTTCGGTTTCTGGATCGCCCATTCGGCAGTTGTACTCAATAACCATAGGTTCACCCTCGACATTGATAAGTCCGAAGAAGATGAAGCCCTTGTATTCGATGTTTTCTTCAGCAAGACCCTCTACTGTCGGGCGAATGATGCGATCTTCCACTTTCTGCATCCATTCCTTTGTTGCAAACGGAACCGGAGATACGCTGCCCATACCACCTGTGTTAAGACCCGTATCATGCTCACCGATGCGTTTGTAGTCCTTTGCCTCGGGCAGAATCTTATAGTTCTTACCATCAGTCAAAGCAAACACAGAGCACTCGATGCCGCTAAGGAACTCCTCGATAACTACGCGGGCTGAAGCATTACCAAACATACCACCGAGCATCTCCTTAAACTCCTTCTTTGCCTCTTCAAGTGTGGGGAGGATAAGAACGCCCTTGCCTGCGCACAGACCATCAGCCTTCAGTACATAAGGAGCCTTAAGAGTCTCAAGGAACTTTAAGCCTTCCTCTACTGTTGTGCCGTCGAATGTCTCGTATTTTGCTGTCGGAATGTTGTGGCGCTTCATGAACTGCTTTGCAAAGTCCTTGCTACCTTCCAGAACAGCACCTGACTTTGACGGACCGATAACCGGAACGTTCTTTGTGCGCTCGTCGTTCTTGAAGTCATCATATACGCCCTTCACCAATGGATCTTCCGGTCCGACAATTACCATGTCTACACCATTCTCCACAACGAAGTTCTTCAAAGCCTCAAAGTCATCGGCTTTAATATCTACATTCTCACCGACATTCTGTGTGCCTGCGTTACCTGGAGCGATAAAGAGTTTCTCCACCTTTGCGCTTTGAGCGATTTTCCAGGCCAATGCGTGCTCACGGCCACCGCTTCCTAACAATAGAACTTTCATTATATAATAATGTTTAATGATTAATGATTCGTGTTTTGTTGAAATTGCAGGAGGGTGTAACGGCAAATAGTTTAAGATGTTTACCGGCCGTTACGCCCTCCTGTTTATATAGATATTATTTCAAGTAATCCTCGAAATACTGTGTGATGCGCTCGTGCAAATGTACACTCTGATGACCGCGCATATTATGAGGCTCGCCTGGATACAAGAAGAAATCAGGCTGTGTGCCTGCGCCGATACATGCCTTGAGGAAAGTAAGGCAATGCTGCGGCACGCAAGTCGGGTCGTTATAACCCTGGATAATCTGAAGCTTACCCTTCAAATTCTTGGCAGTGTTAAGGAGCGATGTCTTTGCATAGCCCTCCGGGTTCTGCTGCGGTGTGTCCATATAGCGCTCGCCATACATCACCTCATACCACTTCCAGTCGATGACCGGACCACCAGCAACACCAACCTTGAACACGTCAGGATAGTTTGTCATAAGCGAAATGGTCATGAAGCCACCATAGCTCCAACCATGAACGCCGATGCGGTCGGCATCTACGTAAGGAAGCGACTTGAGGTATTCAACACCCTCCAACTGATCCTTCATTTCTTCCTGACCAAGCTGGCGGAATGTAACCTGCTCAAACTCCTTGCCACGATGCTCAGAGCCTCGGTTGTCGAGAATGAAGAGAACATAACCCTTCTGAGCCATGTATGTCTCCCAGCTGCGGCTGCTATAGTGCCAGCGTGCATCAACGTTATGGGCGTGAGGGCCACCGTATACATACACTACAGTAGGATATTTCTTGTTCGGATCGAAGTCTACCGGCTTCACCATACGCCAGTAAAGGTCGGTTGTGCCGTCGGCAGCCTTCACAGTACCGCAGGTGTATTCAGGAACCTTATATCCCTTCCAAGGATCTTCTGCCTTGAAGTAAGAGAAACTTTTGCCGTTTGCAACATTCACAATAGCAATATTGCGCGGAATATTTGGCTCCGAATAGTTGTCGTAGATATACTGTCCGCTCTTGCTCAAAGATGCAGAGTGCCAACCTTTTCCACCTTCGTCCATGCGAGTGCGCTTACCTGTCTTCAGGTCTACAAAGAAGAGATTGCGCTGAATCGGACTTATCTCGTTTGATGCGATGACAACGCCCTTGCGCTTTGTGTTGAAGCCCATGAACTCAAGAACCTCCCACTTACCTTTAGTTAGCTGCTTCACCTCAAGCGACACGGTATTGCCTGCCATGCGGCTACCCGACTTGCCGATTGAGCAAAGATACAGATGGTTGTAGCCATCTTTTCTGCTCTGCATAAGGAATGAACTGTTGTCCCAAGGCAAGAAAACGATAGGATGAAGCGGCTCTACATACTTTGCGTCTGTCTCGCGGTAGAGTTCGCCAGTCTTTTCGCCAGTTGATGCGTCATAGCTTATGAGACGGCAATCGTTCTGGTCGCGATTAAGCTCAAACATATACACGGTCTTGTCATCTGGCGACCACGCAATGTTTGTGAAGTAACGATCCGTTGGGTCACCTGCCTTTAGATAAACAGTCTTGCCAGTGTTTATATCAAACACACCAACAGTAACCTTGTGGCTTGTCTCGCCAGCCATCGGGTACTTCTCAGGAGCAAGAGTTGCTATGCGCGACTTGCCATTCTCCGGCAGGAAGCTAACTTCTGGTATATTTACAAGTGGATAGTCTGTCACCATGCTCTGGTCCATGCGATAGAAAGCAAGTTTCTCACCGCTGTTGCTGAAGAATGTGCCCTTACGGATTCCGAACTCATCACGATGAACGCTCTGACCGTAGACAATCTCACGTGAACCGTCAGTAGACAACTGCCACTTCTGGTCGCCACGTGATACATAGAGGTTGTTATCCTTAAGATAAGCGATAACATCGCTCTTTGCGTTCATCTCAAGCATATACTCGCCGTCAACGAACTCGTTACATTTCTTCAATGAGCCACTCTTGAAGTCGATGGTATATATGCGCTCGCCGGTGTTAACCACAACGAGCGACTTGTCGGCATAAGGGAAAGATGCGCCACGCAAAGAGCGCACTTTGATATCCTTTGTCGGACCAGCCCATTGGTTAACCTGACTTACCGTGAAGAGCTGTGTCTCCTTGCCGTTCTGCTTGTTCACAAGATAGCAAGCGTCAGATTCAACCCGCACAAGCTGGTCGCCCCACCACACGCAGTTACGGTTCTGGGGCACGAAGTTGCGATAGTTCTTACCACCGAAGTTGAGATCTTCAAGTGTGAAAGATTTCAACTCCTGAGCATTCATGTTAAGTGAGGTGAACAACCCCAGCAAAACTGTAAAAAACTTAATCTTCATTGTCAAAATCTCTGTTAGAACGTTTTCTGTCACTCTTTCCGTAGCGTGAGCCCTTGCCGAAAGACTTGCCGCCCTTGTCGCCGAAGCCTTTAGACTTAAAGCCCTTGCCTTTGAAATCTTTATCGTCACGATCGAAGCGGTCGCGTCCCCTTCTGTCGTTTCCGCCACGGCGTTCATCGCTCTGCTTGCGACGCTCTATAGAGTGGAATTTGAATGAACGGATATCTGACTCTGCATTTTCCTCGTCCTCGTCGAGGCGTTTCTTGAACTCGCGGTTCTTCTTGAAGCGATGCTTCTCTGCCATCTGACGTTTTTCGTCCTCAGTCTTCACAATGCCACCATCCTGACGGAAGTCCTTCATGGTGCCGTCGAAGATTGCGTACTTGCGGAATTCACACTCCAAAGATCCGTTATAAACCGGAATCTTGATAGACGGCTTCAAGCCGATAGCCTCGAAACATTCCTCACGATAGCTGAGTACCCAAGCCTCGTTGCCCATGAAAGCGTGCTTCAGACGCTCGCCAATCATCTTGTATGTGTTGAGCAAGTTCGGAGTAGAGATACGCTCACCATAAGGCGGGTTAACAACAAGCAGACTCTTCTCCTTTGGCTGAGTGAAGTCCTTGAAGTCGGCGTTCTCTACCGTAATATCATTAGAAAGACCAGCTGCGCGCACGTTCAGACGCGCTGTGTTTACAGCCTTCATGTCGATATCGTAACCATAGATATGGTGTGTGAACTCACGCTCCTGCGAATCGTCGTTGTAGATTGTATCGAACAACTCAGCATCGAAGTCAGGCCACTTTTCGAAAGCGAACTCCTTGCGGAAGATACCAGGGCTCATATTGTGAGCAATAAGCGCGGCCTCTACGAGCAAAGTACCCGAACCACACATAGGATCAATAAAGTCGGTCTCACCACGCCAACCTGTCATAAGAATCATACCTGCAGCAAGCACTTCGTTAAGCGGAGCTTCAACCGACTCCTGACGATAGCCGCGACGATGAAGCGACTCGCCACTTGAGTCAAGTGACAATGTCGCATCAGCCTCTGCTATATGGATGTTCAAGCGAATGTCTGGGTTGCTTACAGAAATATTAGGGCGTGTACCAGTATTCTCACGGAATTGGTCGACGATAGCGTCCTTGACCTTATATGTAACGAAACGTGAGTTGCGGAATTCTTCAGAATACACTACAGAATCGACTGAGAAAGTCTTTCCCTTTTCGATGTACTTACTCCAATCGATTTTCTTTACCTCTTCATAAACCTCATCAGCCGAGCGAGCCTTGAATCTTGCGATAGGCTTTAATATACGAATAGCTGTGTGAAGTTGGAAGTTTGCACGATACATCATTTCTTTGTCACCTGTAAATGACACCATACGACGACCTATCTGTACATTGTTTGCACCCAATTGGGTAAGTTCTTTTGCCAATACCGGCTCTAAGCCCATGAAGGTTTTGGCAATAAGTTCGAATTCATTCATATTTTTAATAAAAGCAATTGTTTCTTACGAAAGTTTAATCGGTACAAAATTACGAATAATTATCAAGAAACTACAATGATATAAATACAAACTTCAAAAATAAAACACATAAAAAAGAAAAAGCGACCCATAATTGAGTCGCTTTTATAACAAATCAAATATTTGAGCCGATACCCGGACTCGAACCGGGGACCCACGCATTACGAATGCGTTGCTCTACCAACTGAGCCATATCGGCTTCTACTATTTGCTCAAATGCGATGCAAAGGTATCGTTTTTTTTCCTATACTGCAAATTTATACAGCCTTTTTTGGTAAAAAACTTTCTTGCAAGCGTCTTGTTAGAACCTGTAGCCAAGCGTAAGTATCAGTTGATGATGCTTGTTGCTCACCTTCTGACCATCGCAGAAGTTATCGTATCCAGAGTCATATTTATTTTGATCTCCATTAACAGCATCTAAGTCTGAGTAGCTCATAAATGGGAAGAACTCACCAGTTGTACGACTATATTGATATGCCAAGTCTATAGAGAACTTCTTATACGTATAACCTGCACCTGCAGTCACTCGATTTGTCGCATTCCAATTAGTATAATCGGTTGACGAACTATAATAAGTGCTATACGAGTTCAATGTTCCATCCTTGTAACCATTCTTGTTGTACATCGGTGAGACATAGTTGTAACCAAGACGCACTGCAAGATTTGGCATAGGCTTGTACTCAGCACCAACCTTCACCGTAGATACACCCTTAAGCACATTCTTTATGTTGCCCTTCATTGCCTGGTCGCGTGAGGATTCTTCGTAGTAATTACCCCAATAGTCGTAAACGCCACCTTCATTTACGCGAATATCCGAATAGCTATAGTCAGCATATTCATAGGTGGCACCCAAAGCCAAGTGTTTACCTACCGTGTATCCAAGACTTCCGCCAAAACGCCAAGGGGTATAGAACTTATAATCGTATCGTCCGCTTGTGGACTTGTTACCGTTACCACAGCCGTCAGCGAGTTTGCTTACCAGCGTTGTTCTGTTCTCTGTTTTCAGGTCGTACCAAGTCGGAGTGTGTACATACAAACCGACTCGGAATGGCGAGTCTTCTATTGGACGGAAGATAACACCTGCCTTTATGTCAAAGCCAGTACCAGATATGGTACGTTCGTCAGCAATTGTAACTGTACCAATTGGATTCTGTGCATTATTAACAAGTCGTTCTGTGTACTCTGAGGCATGACTATAGTTTACATCATAGAGTCCAAACGTCAAACCCCAGTAAAAACGATTACGAGAGTTTCCGCTGATATTGAAGTTGTACTCTCCGATATATCCGCTTGTACCACGAAAGAAGTCGTATCCGTCAGCATTGTAGTATGCGGCTCGAAGATTGCCCGACGCATCTAATACTCCGCTGGCATCTCCAAGATAGTTTCCACCGTTATAGCCATTAGCGTTCATACCTACGAGTTGGGAGTTTTTATCGTTTAGCAATGCATTGCTATAAAGATAATCCACTTGGTTATATGGTAAGTCGGGATTATTGTTTGTTCCCCATTGGCTTGTGAGCTCTCCGTTACGTTTCTCCAAACGATACAAATCGTTGTAATTCTTCATGCTCGACAGTTTGTTCTGCGAAGCACCATTCAAACGTCCCGTAGCCGTAAGTATTTGGTTGAAATTACGGCTCTTTGTGTAACTTACACCAAAGTTGACATACGAATTTCTTCCAGAACGCATTGTATGCACAAAGCCAGCATGGTCGAAACTTGCTTTAGTCTTTCGTTTTCCAATATCCGCTGCATCCGATTGGCTGTTGAAGCCAAACGAACCACTTATCATACTACGACGAAAGAGTCCTATACCTGCAGGATTGGATGACATTGTAGAAATGTCGGCTCCCAATGCTTCCATAGCACCGCCCATACCTACATAGCGCGCTGTGCCATTCAAGTCTTTCGATGCAAGTTGCGCATTATCATATGTTTCTTGACCCATTGCTGCAACGCCAAGCATTGTAAACGAAAAGGCTATTATAATCTTTTTCATTGCTAATCAGTTTAAATTAATATTTTGAAGTGCTAACCCCACAGCAACATATTATCGTCTGCTGCCAAAGCCGCCACCACGACTGCCACCGCTGAAGCCTCCGCTATTATGACGACCTCCGCCAAAACCATTTCCAAAACTTCCACGATTGCTTCCAAATCCATTATTTCTGCCGTACGATGGTTGGACATTTTGACGACGATTGTATTGCCAGTTCTGTTGGCGGTTATTATCGTAACGAGAATTATTACGTACTGTTGTACGCTGACCAAAACTGTTGCGATGAGTACGTGTTGTGGTGCGATTGTCGTATCTTACTCTGCTACCAAACCCTGATGCAGTGAAATTACGTGTAGGATTGGGTCTGCCTCGATATGAATAATATACATAAGGAACGCCCCATCCCCAATAAGGATAGTGCCATCCCCAACAATCATAGTACCACGGAGTATACCATGGATTGTACCATGAATAATAGAGATTCCATCGTGAAGACCAATAAGGACGATATGGCGAATACCAACCATACGCTCCATACCAATATGGATCATTCCAATAGCTATAGAGCGACGGACAATAGTAGTCGTCGAAGCGTTCCATACGACGAGAATACACGAATTCATCGTTCATATCATCGAAATATTGAGCAGAATCCGACATTACCATGGTTGTTGAGTCAAGTGCTGTCAAATCATAGGTTCCGTCACCTTTCTCAAATACTATCACATCTTTACTCTGTTTCTTCGGAACAAAGTACATGTCATCATCCTGCGCCATCATCGGGAGTGAGATTACTCCAATTATTGCTGCCAATAACAATCTTTGTATCATAATAGTTTTGTTTTAAGTTCTACTATCATCAGCCCTCTATATACAAGGCTGCTACTTTTTCAACTACAAAATTAATGCGAAATATTATATAAGTATAGGGATTTTGCCTAAAAAGAATTAGGATTTTCCCTATTTTATGCTTTTTTTGCAATGTATACCACCATCAGACAGACAGTTTTGTTGGTTGTAACCGGATTGTAATATGTGTTTAAACATGGTGTAATACATAGCAAGTAATTTTGCAGCGTGAAAAAACCAAAGAATTAAACATAAATGGAAACAATTTATTTAGCGATTGTGGTCTTTCTGCTATGTCTGGCAGTATTTGACCTTTTTGTTGGAGTAAGTAACGATGCCGTCAATTTCCTTAACAGTGCCATTGGAGCGAAAGTGGCAAAGTTCCGCACGGTGCTCATCGTTGCTTCAGCAGGTGTGGCAATTGGCGCCGTAATGTCCTCGGGTATGATGGACGTGGCACGACACGGCATTATGCAACCAGCCAATTTCTCATTCTACGACGTGATGACCATCTTCCTTGCCGTCATGGTAACAGATGTTATTGTGCTCGACATGTTCAACACGCTCGGTATGCCGACCTCTACTACCGTTTCGCTCGTGTTCGAGTTGCTTGGCGGTACGTTCGTTCTTGCAGCTATCAAGATTGCAGCCGACCCGACGCTCGGCTTTGCCGACCTGCTTAACACGGACAAGGCGTTGAGCGTGATTGTCGCCATCTTTGTGAGTGTGGCTATCGCCTTCTTCTTCGGTATGATTGTGCAATGGCTCTCACGTATAGTGTTCACTTTTAATTATAAGAAACACTCGCGCTACTCTATCGCACTCTTCGGCGGTATCGCCTTCACAGCTCTCTCCTACTTCATCTTCCTTAAAGGCTTGGGCAAGAGCCGCTTCATTGCAGAGGACGTTCGCACATGGATTGACAGCAACATCTCGTTACTGTTGCTCTACACGTTCATAGGTTCAACTATCATGATGCAGGTTCTGCACATGCTGCGCGTCAACGTGTTCAAGTTCATCGTGCTCATGGGCACTTTCGCTCTTGCCATGGCTTTCGCCGGCAACGACCTTGTGAACTTCATCGGTGTGCCTCTCGCTGGTATGGATTCGTTCCGCGACTACATGGCTAATAGCAATGGCATTGGCGCGAGAGACTTTATGATGACTTCGCTTATGGAGTCGGCACAGACACCTTCGATCTATCTACTTGCTGCAGGCGTAGTCATGATTGTGGCTATGGCTACTTCAAAGAAAGCACGCAACGTGATTAAGACCAGCGTCGACCTCAGCCGTCAGGACGAAGGCGACGAGATGTTCGGCTCGAGCCGTGCTGCACGCAGTATTGTACGCGTCACTCAGGACGGCAATGGTTGGGTAATGCAGTACATGCCGAAGTCTATCTCACGCTGGATTGACAGCCGCTTCAACAAGCAGGAGGCAGAGCTTAACGACGGAGCTGCGTTCGACGTGGTTCGTGCAGCCATCAACCTCGTGCTCGCATCAATGCTTATCACGATTGGCACCAACTATAAGTTGCCACTCTCTACAACATACGTTACGTTCATGGTGGCAATGGGTTCTTCGCTTGCCGACCGCGCTTGGAGTCGAGAAAGTGCCGTATTCCGCGTGACAGGTGTTATCAGCGTAATCGGTGGTTGGTTCATCACTGCAGCCGTAGCTTTCGGTGCTTGTGCCCTTGTCTGCCTGATAATGTTCTATGGCGGCATACTTGCTAAGATTTTATTCATGGTTTTAGTAGTTGCGTTGCTCATCAAGAGTAACCGCAAATATGCAAACAAGGAGAAAGAGGGCGAGAAGGAAGACGTATTCCGTCTGATGATGCGCACCCGCGATCCAGAAATTGTGCTCGACCTACTTATGAAGCACGTATCACGTACACAGAGCTTCATGACACGCTTTGCTATCGACGAATTTAACAACATAATCGACGGTTTGGAGAACGAGCGCACACGCACTCTGCGCAAAGTGAGCAACGAACTGAGCAAAGAGAAGGAGATGCTAAAGAAGTTCCGCCGTCAGGAGTTGCTCGCCCTTAAGCGTGTTCCGACAGAGATTGCAATAGAACGCAACACATGGTTCCATCTGGGCATCAACTCTTCGGAGCAGTACATCTACTGTCTGCGTCGTATTCTCGAACCGATAAAGGAGCATGTGGACAATAATTTCAACCCTATTCCACAGGTCTACATCAACGAGTTCCGTCCGCTGCGTGCTACAATCAACGACCTGATGCAACAGACCGAGACACAGATTTCAACATGCCGTTTCGAACATTACCGCGACACTCTTGCACTTGCAGACAAATGTAAGGACGAACTCTCTATTGTCCGTAAACGCCACATCGACCGCATCACGGAGATGAAGGACAACAACCTACTGCAGGTATCGCTCGTATATCTCAATCTCCTGCAGGAGAGCCAGCAGCTGCTCAGTAACATGCGCCACCAGCTGAGAGCAGCCAAGAAATTCATGGAAAACTAAAACTAGGCTTCCATAGTAACTGATTAATTGAAAAGACCCTGCCAATTCTTTTAGGCAGGGTCTTTTGCTTTAAACAAGTTCAAACACGCCTGTCGGCTGTTTGCGTCTAAGTACATCGAGTTTCACCTTAATGCCTGCATTAGAAAGAGCCTGCTCAATCGACTTGCGAGCCAATTCAGGGTGATTGTTCTCTTCGCTTAGATGGCAGAGCCATATGTGCTTTAGGCGTTCTGTATAATTTTCTACGAGTGCTGCACCACATTGTGCATTACTCAAATGCCCGGTTCCGCATTGTATACGTTCTTGCAAATGGCGTGGATAGGGACCGTTTTGTAGCATTTGCAGATCATAATTAGCTTCTATAACGAGATAGTCTGTATTGCGGATGATAGCTTTCATTTCCTCTGTAATATGACCAACGTCGGTGAGTAAGGTAAACACAACACCTTCATACTCTATTGAGTAACCAACATTGTCTGAACTATCGTGTGGCACTCCAAATGGTGTAATATGGAACCCACTTGCCTCGAAAGCCTCTCCCTTAACCACATAATGACGATTTGCTTGCGCAAGTTTCAGTTTCATACAATAGTTATTGTCCATCCCGGAATGGACAAGGCGTGTTGCATACACAGGAAGGTTTAGCTTCTTACTGAGGCTTCCCACTGATTTGATGTGATCAGCATGATCGTGTGTCACGAGTATTGAACTGAATCCTCCAGGCATGTGCAAGCCATAGTCGCCAAAGTGTTTTTTAAGGCTTCGTGTTCCTACACCTACATCGATTAAAAGTCCATCGTGCTCAGTATATATATAGTAGCAGTTGCCACAACTTCCGCTGCCAAATGATATAAATTTAAACATTGCTATATTATAAGGTAATGAGAAATATGTAGGGGTTTTGCATTACAAAGTTATTAAAAAATATTGGTTTTGCACAAAACTTTAACGACATTTTGCCTAAACTATAAACAAACGTACAATATACCGATAGTAATGAAGATGCAATGTTTTGTTCGTAAAAATGCTCGAATCATTATAAAAATCAGTAACTTTGCATATTTAAAATGGTATATTTACAAATAACAAATATATGATGGATACGAGAAGCAATGGTCGTACACATAATTGGTTTGGCGTTGTAGGACTTTTAATAGCACTGTTGCTGATGGGTTCATGTTCATACAGTGAGGAGAAAGCCATAGAGCAGAGTGCAGTCAGTTTTGCTCAAAAATACTTTAACTTGCACTATTGCCAAGCATTATCAGAATGTACACCCGAATCAGAAAAATGGGTGCGTCTTAAGGCATCGAACATAACGCAAGAAGATTTAGACATACTCAACACCCAAGCCGATTCTGCGACATGTACGGTAGAATTGGTAGAATTTGACGGTGATAGTGCAACCACCATTGTGGAAGTGTGCAATTTCCTCAACTGTGACTCAATCGGCAAACCTGGCGTAATTTGTCCCAATGCCAAATTCAAGCTAACACTAAAAAAGATTGGCAAACAATGGAAGGTAGATATACAAAGTCCAATTAAAACAAGTATTTAAACAACAGATATAGATGATTTCAATAGAACAACTGTCAGTAGAGTTTGGTGTTAAGCCACTGTTCCGCAACGTAAGTTTCGTAGTGAACGACCGCGACCGCATAGCACTTGTGGGCAAGAACGGAGCAGGAAAATCGACGATGCTGAAGATTATATGCGGGCTGCAGAAGCCTACCGAAGGCAATGTTGCGATACCTACTGATACCACTATCGGCTATCTGCCGCAGGTGATGGTGTTGCAGGATAACACAACCGTAAAGGAAGAAGCACGCAAGGCGTTCGCCGACACGGCTAAACTTAAGGCACAGATAGAGGAGCTCAACCGACAGATGGCTGAGCGCACCGACTACGAGAGTTCTGAGTATGCCGAGCTGGTGGAGAAGTTCACACAGAAGCACGACCACTACATGATGATAGGTGGCGACAACTATGAAGCAGAAATAGAGCGAACGCTCACAGGTCTTGGCTTCACACGCAACGACTTCGAGCGCCCAACGAAGGAGTTCAGCGGCGGTTGGCGTATGCGTATTGAATTAGCGAAAATTCTGTTGCGCCACCCCGACGTACTGCTGCTCGACGAGCCTACCAACCACCTCGACATAGAGAGTATCGGTTGGCTCGAACGCTTCCTACAACAGAGCGCAAAGGCTGTTGTATTAGTTAGCCACGACCGAGCGTTTATCAACAATGTCACAAACCGCACCATAGAGATATCGTGCGGTCAAGTGAACGACTACAAGGTGAAGTACGATGAGTACGTGAAACTGCGCGCCGAACGCCATGAACAGCAATTGCGTGCTTACGAGAATCAGCAAAAGGAAATAGCTGATATCAAGGACTTTATAGAACGCTTCAGATACAAGCCGACAAAGGCTGTGCAGGTGCAGAGCCGCATCAAGCAGTTGGAGAAGATTGTGCCTATCGAAGTAGACGAAGTGAACAATGCAACGATGCACCTAAAGTTTCCGCCATGTTTACGTTCGGGCGACTACCCCATCATATGTGAAGACGTACGCAAAGACTATGGCGAGCATACGGTGTTCAAAAACGTAAATCTCACGATAAAACGTGGCGAGAAGGTGGCGTTCGTTGGCAAGAACGGCGAGGGCAAATCAACTCTCGTGAAGTGCATTATGGGAGAGATTCCATTCACGGGAAACCTAAAGGTGGGCCACAACGTGCAGATTGGCTACTTCGCACAGAACCAAGCGCAACTGCTCGACGGCGAGATAAGTGTATTTGATACGATAGACCGTGTTGCAAAGGGCGACATACGTCTGAAGATAAAGAATATTCTCGGAGCGTTCATGTTCGGAGGCGAGGCAATCGACAAAAAGGTGAAGGTATTGTCGGGCGGCGAGCGTAGCCGTCTGGCTATGATAAAGTTGCTGCTCGAGCCGGTGAACCTGCTCATCCTCGACGAGCCTACCAACCACTTGGATATGGCATCAAAAGAAGTGCTGAAGGAAGCCATCAATGCTTTCGATGGAACGGCAATCATTGTTAGCCACGATCGAGAGTTCCTTGATGGTCTTGTGTCAAAGATCTATGAGTTTGGTGGTGGTGCCGTGCGTGAGCACTTGGGGGGCATCTACGACTATCTGCGCGCAAGAGATATCAATAATCTCAACGAATTATCGGCAATGAATTCACAGTCGACAGCGTCCACAACAGCCTCTACACAAACAAACGATGATACAATAACTAATTCAGGAAAAATCAGTTATGCAGAGCATAAGGAGCAACAAAAGAAGATACGCCGTGTAGAGAAGCTAATAAAAGAGTCGGAAACAAAAATTGAGGCAATGGAGAAGCGAATTGCCGAGATTGACACATTGCTTTGTCTGCCAGAGAATGCTGCCGATATGACTCTCATTAACGAATACACCGAAATAAAATCGAGAATGGATGAAGAAGAAGAGCGTTGGACTGAACTCTCTGAGGAACTTGAAGCACTGAAATAATAGCGTCCATACACAATTAATACGTATAAACGCCACATAGTTACAAAGAAAATTCGTAACTTTGCGCTTGCTATCATCAATGGCAGTAAAAATAACAGAACGAAGATGTTAATAGATTATCAAAAAGCAAATATATATCAGGCAGACGGAACTGTGCTCAACGACGTTGACTTTCAAGTTGATGCCGACCAGTTTGTTTATGTAATTGGCAAAGTTGGTTCGGGCAAATCATCGCTCTTGAAAACAATATATTGCGAAGTAGATTTCGACAAAGACGATGCCGAAAAGGCAGAGGTCTTAGGTCGTGATTTGCTCAGCATAAAGCGTCGAGATATCCCTGCACTACGTCGTGAGATGGGTATCATCTTTCAAGATTTTCAACTACTGCACGATCGCAATGTGTACAGAAATCTTGAGTTCGTGCTGCATTCCACAGGTTGGAAGTCGTCCAAAGAAATTGCTGCGCGCATAGAGCAGGTGCTTGAAGCTGTAGGTATGCAGGATAAGAAGTTGCGTCTGCCACATGAATTATCTGGTGGTGAGCAACAGCGCATCGCTATTGCACGTGCTTTGCTCAATAGTCCTAAGATTATCATCGCAGACGAACCTACAGGTAACCTCGATCCTGAGGCAGCGGAAAAGATTGTCGGTTTGCTCTACGAAATAAGCCATACGGGTACCGCAGTCGTATTCTCGACCCACAACCACGGACTCATTGAGAAATTCCCTGGTAGAGTGTTCAAGTGTGAAGATGGCAAGTTATGTAATGTCACAGATAAATATAACAAGTAAACGTATAAAACAAATAATAAAACAATAATGAAAGTAATGAAATTTGGAGGTACCTCTGTAGGTACTCCGGAACGCATGAAATCCGTTGCGACAATGGTCTCTGAGTCAGGAGAACAAGTGTTTGTTGTGTTGTCTGCAATGTCAGGAACAACAAACTCACTCATAGAGATTTCCAATTACCTCTACAAGAAGAACTCCGACGGAGCTAACGATGTAATCAATAATCTTGAGCAGAAATACATGCAGCACGTAGAGGAACTCTACTCTACCGACGAATACAAACAGCGCACTCGCGAGTTTCTTGCATCAGAGTTCAACTATCTCCGTTCGTTCACAAAAGACCTCTTCACAAGCTTTGAGGAAAAGAATATCGTAGCGCAGGGAGAAATTATTAGCACCAACATGGTTACAAACTTCCTTTTAGAGAAGGGCGTAAAGGTGGTTCTGCTTTCAGCTTTCGACTTTATGCGTACTGACAAGAACGCCGAACCCGACACTCACTACATCAAAGAGAAGTTGGCTGCGGTAATGAAAGAAAATGAGGGCTATCAGGTATATATCACTCAAGGATTTATATGTCGCAACGCTTATGGTGAGGTAGACAATCTGTTGCGTGGTGGTAGCGACTTCACAGCATCGCTTATTGGCGCAGCCTTGCCTGCTGAAGAGATTCAGATTTGGACAGACATCGATGGTATGCACAATAACGACCCACGTGTAGTGGACAAGACAGAAGCTATTCGTCAGCTCAACTTTGAAGAGGCTGCCGAACTTGCATACTTCGGTGCAAAGATTTTGCACCCAACATGCGTGCAGCCAGCTAAGTTCGCAGGTATACCAGTACGCCTTAAGAACACTCTCGACCCTAAGGCAGAGGGCACTATCATTGATAACGTGTTGCTCAGAGGCAAGATAAAAGCTGTTGCCGCTAAAGACAACATCACGGCTATCAAGATTAAATCGTCGCGAATGCTCTTCGCAACAGGCTTCCTTCGCAAGGTGTTTGAGATATTCGAGTGCTACCAAACTCCTATTGATATGATTACAACGAGTGAGGTTGGTGTATCGATGAGTATCGACAACACGTCTCACCTCAACGAGATTGTAGACGAACTGAAGAAGTATGGCACCGTAACCGTCGACTCGGACATGTGCATCGTATGCGTTGTGGGCGACCTCGACTGGAACAACCTCGGCTTCGAAAGCATTGTCTTGGACGCGATGAAGAATATCCCCGTGCGTATGATTTCGTATGGTGGAAGCAATTATAACATATCATTCCTTATCAGAGAAGCTGACAAGGAACGCGCATTGCAAAGCCTCTCCGACGTGCTCTTCAACAACAAGTAAAGAAGAACAACGTTAGATATTAAGATTATAGGAGTTAACTGAGGGCAATGGCATAGCCACGCGAAGTTAACTCCTAACATTATTTTATAGTAATAACCATTAAATGCACAAAGAATGTTTTCGGTTGACAAGTTAAATAGCATAGTAACACCCTACTACTATTACGACACGCAGTTGCTGCGAAAGACGTTAGAAGTTATAAAACAAGAATGTGATAAGCATGAAAACTTCCACGTTCACTATGCCGTGAAAGCAAATGCCAATCCGAAGATATTGCGTATCATCAGCCAGTATGGTTTTGGTGCCGACTGCGTGAGTGGCGGCGAAATAAAGGCGGCTATCGAGGCAGGTTTTCCTGCTGACAAGGTGGTGTATGCAGGCGTGGGCAAGAGCGATTGGGAGATTAATCTCGGACTGGAGAAGGGCATTGCCTGTTTCAATGTCGAATCGATTGCCGAACTGGAGGTTATCGAAGAGTTGGCAGTGGCAGCCAACAAGACTGCTAATGTTGCTTTCCGAATCAATCCCAATATCGGTGCACATACACATGCAAACATTACGACCGGACTCGCAGAGAATAAGTTTGGTATAGCAATGCAAGACATGGAGAATGTAATAGAACGTGCAACAACGATGAATAATATCAATGTTGTTGGTCTGCACTTTCATATTGGTTCTCAGATACTTGACATGGGCGACTTCAAGGCATTATGTAATCGCATTAACGAGCTGCAAGTGCAACTTGATAAGCACCATATATATGTTCAAAGCATTAATGTAGGCGGCGGACTCGGCGTGAACTACGACTCACCCGACCATCAGCCTATACCCGACTTCAAAGAATATTTTCACACGTATGCTAAGCATCTCCGTCTGCGTGAAGGTCAACAGCTACATTTCGAACTTGGACGCTCTGTAGTCGCTCAATGTGGTTCGCTCATCTCTCGTGTGCTCTACGTAAAGCAAGGCTCACATAAACAGTTCGCCATTCTTGATGCTGGCATGACCGACCTCATACGTCCGGCTCTTTATCAAGCGCTGCACAAGATTCAGAACCTCACGAGCAACGAGCCAACAGAAGTTTACGATGTAGTAGGACCTATCTGCGAGTCGAGCGATGTCTTCGCTAAGGCCATAGACCTCAATAAGTGTCATCGTGGTGACCTCATTGCTATACGCTCAGCCGGTGCATACGGTGAGATAATGGCAAGCGCATACAACTGTCGTCAATTGCCTAAAGGTTACATTACAGAAGATTTGTAAATAATCAGAAATGTTTATCGATAATATAACAATCATAATAAGTATCATTGTTCTACTACTGACCATTGCATCGGTAGTAGCCAATCCTTTTTTCCGTTCTATTAAGACCAAGAGCACCAAAGATACCACAATTGAATTGCCCCCACTTACTGTTGTTGTGCTCTCACAAAACAATGTGGAGGCACTTGACAAACACCTGCCACTTATCTTTTCGCAAGATTATGCACCAGGCTTTGAAGTCGTAGTTGTTGGCGAAAAGGGCGACCTCGATTTAGAGGCAGTACTTGCTAAATACGCTGACAACAAGAACCTTTATGCTACGTACATCCCCAAGCGTTCGCTTTTTATGAGCAAACCTAAGTTGTCAGCCTCATTGGGCATAAAGGCAGCCCACAACGATTGGGTCATTATGCTTAATGCTTCGTGTGCACCTGCTTCTGACAAATGGCTGCAAACCATTGCAGAAAGCATAGATAGCAATACGAACCTTGTTCTCGGCTACTCCAACTATAAGGATGACGTGAAGCCCTATCGTCGCTTCATACGTCTTCGTGAAGCTTGCTATTATCTGCGAGCAGCTGCACATGGTATCGCTTACCGTTCTACTGGTGCAAACATTGCATTCAGACGTTCCGAGTTTATCAGTGGCGATGGCTATCGCGGCAACTTGCAGCACGTGTATGGCGAATACGATTTCATAATAAACAAGTTTGCAAGACCCTACTCAACAGCTATCACATTGCTACCAGACTCATTCGTACACAACGATTGTCCAACTAAAAAGACCTGGACAGAATATTGTATAGCCAACAGTCATGTAGGTCGTCACCTTGAGCGTAAAGCCCTAATGCATCTATCCTACATAACCGACGCACTGTTTATGTATATCAACTATGCCGTCCTAATCACAACAGGCGTATTTGCAGTCCTAACTGGCAGATGGATTGCTTTAGCTGTTGCAGCGTTGTGTCTCATAGCAACAATAGCATTGCGTATATTTTTCGTAAAAAGAAAATGTAATATCTTCAGTGAGCACCTATCCGCATGGTCTGTCCCATTCTACGAATTGTCGCTTTTGTGGTTCGATATACTCACCAAACTGCGCTATATAAGAGCAGACAAACACGATTTTTCTACGCATAAAATATGAGAATCAAATTTATAAGTCTCTTAAAAGGCACTGCATCTCCTTTGAACAAGGAATTGCCGGACACTATCGCCGATAATATTAGTAGCATTGGCGATGTGGAAGTTGTGGACAATGCTCCCGACCTTGTGCATGTGTTTGGCAAGTGGTCTGGCACTACTGCCACAACTATGAAGGGCTACACGCACAAAGGTATTCCCGTTGTTTTCACATCAGCGAATGGATTGGTAGATGTTCTCCCTCCCCATTCCCTCATGCTTGCCCCAACAGTATTTCATTGCTGCGGACCAGCAGAAGCAGAACTTATAAAGAAATTGTTACCCAAAGCATCTGTTAAGGTCATTGCCAACGAGCAATTCACTTTAACAACCGACCGCACAACCATGCTCCGACAGTTCAACGACCTATATGCTAAGGTGTACAACGAACATGAAGCAAAGGTAATGTCTGAAATCAACAAAAAGGTTAGGACGTTGAACATTTCTGACCATGCCATTAACGAAATATGCTCTCAATTGCTATATCTGCAATACGCTTTCCGACGCGAGACGATACGCCAGAAATTGCTTGATAACCTTTCCGACACACTGATTAATAGCAACTACGATGAAGAATCAATGCGTCAAGCACTTGACACCTTGAAAATTTCGTCCTTTGCCACATCCGTAATGGCACTACTCGAATCCAAATCGCATCTCACAGAGGGCTTTATGCCCATAGCCGCATCTGACGACAAAACAACGAAACAGATGCAAAAGCACATTATATAACTCTCAACATCACTACATTGAACATGAGAAAAGATCATAAAGTCACAGCCAATGATATGAAATACCTGCAACTGCTTGCCCAGTCATTCCCGAACATCCCTGAAGCAAGCACCGAGATTATCAATCTGCAGGCCATTCTCAATCTTCCTAAAGGTACCGAGCACTTCGTTGCCGATATTCATGGCGAATACGAAGCATTCCTTCACATTCTGAAGAATGCTTCGGGCAATATACAACGCAAGGTGAACGAGCTTTTTGGCAATCTGATGCGCGAATCGGATGCACGAGAGCTCTGCACATTGATATACTACCCCGACCAGAAACTCGAACTGATAAAAGCAGCCGAGGAAAACATCGACGACTGGTATCACATCACCATACACAACCTGGTAGCAGTATGTCGCTTGGTATCAAGCAAGTACACACGTTCGAAGGTTCGCAAGGCACTACCACGCTCCTTCTCATACATCATACAGGAATTGCTGCACGAGCGCACAGACGATGCCAACAAAGCAGACTATGTCAACGTCATCATCGACACAATCATATCTACTGGTCGTGCCGACGATTTCATCATTGCCATCTGCAACGTGATACAACGCCTGTCTATCGACCAGTTGCACATCCTCGGCGACATCTTCGACCGCGGTCCTGGCGCACACATCATTCTCGACACCCTCTCGCGCTACCACTCTTGGGACATACAATGGGGTAATCACGATGTGCTTTGGATGGGCGCAATGGCAGGCAATCGCGCATGTCAGTGCAACGTCATCCGACTCTCGCTGCGCTACGCCAATATGACAACCCTCGAAGAGGGCTATGGCATCAACCTCATGCCGCTTGCCACATTTGCCATGGACACCTATGGCGACGACCCTTGCGAGGAATTTATCCCTAAGATTTCGTCTGCCGACTCTGCACGTGTCGACGAAAAGTCGATACGTCTTGCTGCCCTAATGCACAAAGCCATAACCATTCTGCAGTTTAAGGAGGAGGCTGCCATCATCAAACGCCACGCAAAGTGGAAGATGTCCGACCGACTCATGCTTAACTACATCGACTACGACAAGGGCACAATCACTCTCAACGGCAAGGAATATCCGCTCAAGAGCAACTCCTTCCCCACCATCGATCCCAAACACCCCAATCGTCTCACACCCGAGGAGAAGCAGCTCATGGACAAGATCAATCACTCGTTCCAGGTGAGCGAGAAACTGCACAAGCACATACGCCTGCTCCTTCAGCATGGTTGCATGTACGCTGTGTTCAACAACAACCTCCTCTTTCACGCCTCCATACCTCTCGACGAAGACGGAAAGCTGAAGGAGGTAGAAATCATCCCTGGCACAACCTGCTCGGGCAAAGACCTGCTATATAATATCGGTATGCTCATCCGCTCAGCTTTCCAAACCGACTCTACACCTGAGGAACGCAACTACGCCATTGACTACTTCCTATATCTCTGGTGTGGTCCCGACAGCCCACTCTTCGACAAGTCGAAGATGGCAACCTTCGAACGTTACTTCATTGACGACAAGGAGACGCACACCGAAGAGAAGGGCAACTACTTCAAGCTACGCGACAACGAGCAGATAGTAGACAATATCCTTGATGCTTTCGACGTAGTAGGCGACAATCGCCACATCATCAACGGCCACGTACCCGTACACGTATGCAACGGCGAGAATCCCGTAAAAGCTAACGGCAAACTCATGGTCATTGACGGTGGTTTCTCGCAGCCATACCATAAGGAAACCGGCATTGCCGGCTACACCCTCGTCTACCACAGTCGTGGGTTCGTTCTCGTACAGCACGAGCCGTTCACATCCACAATTGATGCCATACAGAAGTGCTCCGACATCAAGTCGTCCACACAGATAGTCGAAATGTCCTCGCACCGTATGCGCGTAGCCGACACCGACATAGGTCGCGAACTGAAAAATCAGATTAGCGACCTTCAACGCCTCCTATATGCCTACCGACACGGCTACATCAAAGAAGCCATACCCAACAAATAATTGTGTAATAACTTCACTCACGAAGCGAGCTATCTTCCAATAAAATGAACAATCCAACCATTTGCGCCATCGCTACCGCCCCTGGTGGTGCGATTGGCATAATTCGCATCTCAGGAAGCGAAGCCCTCACTATAGCCGACCGGATATTCCGTCCCGTCGGCTCTAATGCCCCATTAGCCGACCGCAAACCCTACACACTCGCCTTCGGCAATATCATCAACGCCGAAAACGAAGTCGTTGACGAAGTTCTCGTCTCCATCTTTCATGCTCCCCACTCCTATACTGGTGAGAACTCAGTAGAAATCTCCTGCCACGGCTCCGCCTACATACTGCAGCAGGTGATGTTCCTGCTCACCCAAAACGGATGCATTCCTGCCGGTCCAGGCGAGTTCACTCAGCGTGCATTCCTCAACGGCAAGATGGATCTCTCGCAAGCAGAAGCCGTAGCCGACCTCATCAGCGCTACCAACAAAGCTACACACGACATGGCACTCAGCCAGCTGAAGGGGCATTTCAGCAACGAACTCTCCGACTTAAGAGCACATCTCCTTAAACTCACATCGCTCTTAGAACTCGAACTCGATTTCTCCGACCACGAAGAACTCGAGTTTGCCGACCGCTCCGAACTCTACACCCTTGCCTGCGACATCCACCAACGTCTCGCCTCGCTCGCTCGTTCATTCGAAGTAGGCAACGCCTTGAAGAACGGTATCCCCGTAGCCATTGTCGGAAAAACCAACGTCGGAAAGAGCACCCTACTCAACCACCTGCTGCACGAAGAGAAAGCCATCGTGAGCGATGTGCATGGCACCACCCGTGACTTCATCGAGGACACCACCATCATCAATGGTATCCAGTTCCGCTTTGTCGACACAGCCGGCATCCGCACAACCGATGACGTTGTCGAGAACATCGGCATCGAGCGCACCTACCAGAAGTTGCAGGAGGCGAAGATTGTGCTTTGGCTTATCGACCAACAACCCACTGAAGCCGAGATGGAGGACATCAAGGAGCGTGTGGCAGACAAGAAACTCATAATTGTGAGAAACAAGATTGATAAAAGCACAGCACATTCAACATTCAACATTCAACATTCAACATTTACGACTGTCGACATAAGTGCCAAATACGGTACCAACATCCCCGTTCTCGAACAACTCATCGTTGAAGCCGCCGACATACCCCAGCTCTCCGAAAGCGACATCGTCATCACTTCCGCACGCCACTACTCTGCTCTGCTCCTCGCAGACGAAAGCCTACAGCGTGTCATCGACTCAATGGACCTCGGATTAAGTGGGGACCTACTTGCCGAAGATCTCCGCATCGTCATCGACCATCTTGCAGAAATCACGGGCGAAGAGCGCATCACCCCCCAAGAAACACTTCAAAACATCTTCACCCACTTTTGCATCGGAAAGTAGCCCCCTGGACAGCTCTAAAACGAACATTTTTATAACTACTTGCAAGCCACCTACTTAGGTGGCTTTTTCGTCTTAACACATTCCATTTGTAATTTGCTAAAACCAATATTTTGGTGTATTTTTGGCTCAAATTTCATTCGTGGTCCTCTATTCTGTAAGAAAATGGAAAACCAAAATTCTATTTTGGGACACCAATTGCAAAATCTGCAAACCTTTCCAGTGACCGACATTTCTCATGTTGGACACCATCATGAAAATTGCTGCAAAAACGTGAAAATTGCTGCAAAAGAATTAAGAGGACTCATAGGGTACTAAATAGCAAACAAAAATGAGGATTTTAAGAGACACCTTCAGATGTCGCATTTCTTCTTGGTGTTAGTGTTACTGCTGTGTATCGATACTTTTACTCAGGAACACTCAAAGCTGTCAGACTACGACGTAAGACATATGTTCATCGTGAAGATCTTGATAAGTTCTTTGAGGAAGCTGGTGCATACAAGAAGAAAAGCTATAAACGCAAAGATGACCTATAGAGCGAGACTCACAATATGATGCCAAGAAAAGAGGCCAAACGCTTTCTGCAGAAGATATGGGGTTCTACAGACATAAAGACTTGCCATCGAATCGTACACCTTATCTTATAGACAATGTGGTAGATACAGGTAGCACCGCAAAAGCAGCTATCAGCGCACTTGGCTGTGGAACTGTTGCTTCATTTGCAATGAGTGACACCCTTCTGCAAAGAGAAGAAATTAGAAGTCTTCGACGATAACACTATCCAAAGATTGATTATGTCCAAACCAAGAAAGCAACAAATAAAGCCAATCGCAACTGCAACAATCTACCATTGTAAGGATTGTACTAAAAGTTACGATTGGCATAGTAAGGCTTTAGACGGCCACCTTATCTTGTGTCGTTGTCCACACAAGCAGGAATGTGGTCGCTATTGTATATTTCTTAATGACCCACAATGTGAGCATTTCGTAATGAGACTTGAAGAAGAGAGTTCTATGTAATAGACTACTCTTCATTTCGACAAATTATAGGTCATCCATAATTTGTTTTCTAAGTTTATCTTGATTGGCGTTATCAAAGTAACTTAGCATGACATAACAAGTAAAACTTTGATGTG